>Ga0056914_10000403_pt1 | contig 40237 bp, 56 predicted proteins | sample TNRBio252014_DNA_FD_55168 | JGI IMG/M metagenome (GOLD analysis project Ga0056914, IMG submission 55168) | Wastewater treatment Type I Accumulibacter community from EBPR Bioreactor in Madison, WI, USA - TNR Reactor_6/25/2014_ DNA | ecosystem: Engineered > Bioreactor > EBPR > Anaerobic-Aerobic >...
CCACCGCTGCCCAAAGAGCCTGCAAAGCTCCCAGAAGCTGCGCCCGAAGCAAAGCCGACGCCAGCCCCGGCTCCCGCGCCTGCCCCCGAGGCGAAGCCCGCGCCCGCACCTGCTGCCAAGTGAGATCCAAACCGTAATCAGTTTTGATTCATCGAGGGGGAGCGGAAACGCTCCCCCTTCTTTTTGGTGCGGTGCGCAAGCATCCTCCGATGGACTCGTTGCGCCTAGATGCACTTCACTCCCAATTGGGCGCAGATCTTCTTTGCGGTGGCATGATCAAGCATCGTTGTCGGCGATGCGAAGAGCTTCATCTTGATCAGTGCCCGGCCCATCAATCGTTGCGACCCAGACACTGACGCAGCCTTCATTGGCCTGGGTCGTCGTTGCAGAAAAGTCCGCCAAGTATCCGCGCTGATGGCGGATCGACCGTGCGCCGCTGCGGCGGCTGGGCGCATCAAGGTCCGCATGGCATTCGATTGTCCCGGCCAGAAGGTCAAACTCGATTTCATCCCCGTCTTTGACGGCTCCGATCGGCCCGCCCACGGCTGCCTCTGGGGCGCAGTGGACGCCGATGGCACCGCTGGAGACGCCTGAAACGCGGGTGTCTGAGAGAAGCGCCACTTTTCCTTTCAGTTCTGGCAGTGCCAAAGCGGCGCTGGCGACGTGCATCTCTGGCATCCCAGAGGCGACAGGGCCACAGCCGCGGATGACGACGATGTGGCCTGGCTTGATCCTGCCTTCTGCGGCGGCATCCGAGACACCCTTGGCATCTTCAAAGCAGATGGCTTTGCCTTTAAACCGAGGGTCATCCATGGCCGAGACTTTGAAAACGACGCCGTCTGGCGCGACGTTCCCAAAGCACACCTGAACGTCTGCGAAGTCCTTGAATGGAGACTCGACGGGGGCAATGAGGTCATTGGGCATGGGCACTTCCGGCGCATTTGCGATGTTTTCCGCCAAAGTCTTGCCCGTCACCGTGATGCATGAGCCGTCCAGGAGCCCCGTCTTCATCAGGTGCTTCAGGAGCATCGTGGTGCCCCCGAGGCGATGCAGATCGACCATGGAGCCCTTTCCGCGTGGGGCGAAGTTACAGAGAACGGGGGTGCGTCGGCAGATCGCCTGGACATCGCGCAGGGTGAAATCGACACCCGCCTCCCTGGCCAATGCCAGGATGTGCAGCACGCCATTGGTGGAGCCGCCAATGGCGGCGATGGTGGTCATGGCGTTCGAGATGGCGGCTTTCGTCAAAATATCCCTTGGGCGCAGATTGAGCTCCAGCAGGTTTCGCATCGCTGCACCCACCTTGCGGCACTCATCGCGCTTAGCCGCCTCAATGGCCGGGGTGGAGGAGGTGTCAGGGAGGCTTAGCCCCATGGCCTCCAGGGCGATTCCCCAGGTATTAAAGGACGCCGCGATGCCGCAGCCGCCCGGGCCGGGGCAGGCGGTGGCGATGATTTGTTCGGACTCCTCCCGCGTCATGGTGCCGGAATTGGCGCGGGCGGCGGAGTCATAGACGTCGAGGATGGTGGTGGGCTTGCCTTTGTGGCAGCCAGGCATGATGCTGCCGCCGTTCACGATCAGGCCGGGATAGTTTAGCCGAGCAAGGGCCATGGCAAACCCTGGTCCGTTTTTGTCGCAGTGGTGCAGACCGATCATTGCGTCATAGCAGTGGGCACTGCAGACCATCTCCGCCCCGTTGGCGATGAGATTTCGTGAGGGCAGGGAGGCATTGCCGCCTTCATGGCCTTGCGTGATGTTATCGCTGACACAACTGACCCCAAAGGGGAACCCCTTGAGCCCAGCCTCATCGCAGCCCTCTTGGATCAGCTTTGCCAGTTCGTGCGCGTGCACATTGCAGATATTGCCGTCCAGAAGGGGCGTGCCGATGCCCACCTGGGCCTTGGAGAAGTCTTCGGGCTTGAATCCCAGCCCCCAGAAAAAGGCGTTGATGCCGCGTTGCCAACCTTGGGTGAGGGAGCGGGAATTCCAGTTGAGGGTGTCAGTCATGAGGTCCGCATGTAAATCGCGATTCCCGCTGGGGGCAAATATCTTGTGATTCTGGAGGGGTGAACCGGGGCAGCGCGAGAGGGTGGGGAGGGGCTGGAGGCGGATGGGGAAAGGCAGTCGGCAATCATTTCGCCGGGTTGTTGGCACGATCATTGCTTTTTTGGGCTCTAGTCACCTTAGAATAGCCTCTGCAAATCTGGGAGACTGATCCTCAACATAACCAAATCCACCTAATCCACCAAATGAAGACAACTCCAATTACATCACTCCTAGCTAAGTCGGCTGCCGTTCTCGCGGTCTTTGCCGCCATCACTGGCGCTCAGGCAGGCACTACGACAGGCAAGTCTGTTGCCCCGATGGTCCAACCAGCGGCTGAAGATCCTCTCGGATTCGAAGCGGCGATTGGTTACGACAGCCGTTATTACTTCCGCGGCCTGTGGTTCTCCAACCACAACGTCTGGACCAATCTGTCCACCTCCATTCCAGTCACTGACAAGCTGACCTTTGACGCTTTCGGCTATTACACCGATTCCGCCACCAGCCTGAACTACTCGGAATTGGACGTCGGCGGCTCCCTCACCTATGACGCTGGTTTCGCGAGTGTTTCCGTGGGTTACACCTGGTTCTACTTCTTCAACGGCTTCTTCGGCGATGGCATCGGTCAGGACTATGCGCATGAAGCATTCCTCAGCACCACCATTCCTCTCGGGCCTCTGAACCTGAGCGCAATGTATGCTTATGACTTCTACATCTCGGCTTCCTATGCACAGGTTGGCCTGGACACGGAAATCAAGGTGACTGATTGGCTCTCCATCGTTCCTGCCGCCGTTGTTGGCTATGGCATCGACGGTTACTACACCTTCGGCACAGCTGGTTCCGCCTGGAACCACGTGGGCCTGAACGTGTCCTTCCCAATCACGCTGTCCAAGACAGCTACCCTTACCCCTTACGTCGCTGCTAACTTCTCCTTGGACGGTCGTGAAGACCTCAACACGATCGAAGGCGCAGACGAAGTCTTTGGTGGTGTGTCTCTGACCGTATCCTTCTAATTGATCGATCAGGTTTAGATTGGTAGAGTGAGTGTCCGGGTGGTCGCAAGGCCACCCGGGCATTTTTTTTGCCCAGAGTTCGGTTTTTTTGAATCCGTTTTTAGCACCCGGGGCGTTGACTTGTTCATTCCCCGAAAAAACGTTTTGACTGCTTCACTCACGTCTCCCCAACGAAATAGTCCATTTCAACACCTCTCCCAGGACGTCTTTTCTGGCCTTGTCGTCTTCCTGGTTGCCCTGCCTCTTTGTCTCGGCATCTCGCTGGCCTCCGGTGCGCCTCTATTCTCGGGCATCGTCGCTGGGATCGTCGGCGGTATCTTGGTAGGTGCCCTCTCTGGCTCCCACACAAGTGTCAGCGGCCCCGCAGCGGGCTTGACCGCCGTCGTGGCCGCCCAAATTTCGGCGCTCGGTTCTTTTGACGCTTTCCTAACGGTCGTGGTCCTCGCCGGAGCGCTCCAGATTCTGTTGGGGATTTTGCGGGCTGGGTTCATCTCCGCCTTCTTCCCCTCCAGCGTGATCAAAGGCCTGCTGGCGGCGATTGGGGTCATCCTCATCCTCAAACAGATACCCCACGTCGTGGGTCATGACCCTGATCCTGAGGGTGAAATGAGCTTCAGACAGACTGACGAGCAAAACACCTTTTCAGCGAAACCCGCGAAAAAGATGGAAACGGCTGGATGCCGCTGGAATGGGGCTTGGGCGGCTATTGGGGCGGAAATGTTGTGAAAGGGTAACAGCGGCGGGGACGGGCCTAGTTGCCGAGGGCGTTTGCGGCGGCGGTGGTGACGACTCGGGCGAGGGTTTCCGGCGTGGACGGGCGGACTGTGGCGAAGTGGGCCTCCAGAGCGGACATTAGGCCGTCGAGGTTGGTGGACGTGGCGAGGATTTGACTGACGGGGCCGTGGTCGCGGCGGAGGGCTCGCAGAATGTCCGCCGTGGCTCCGCGTGAGAGCGCGCCAGTTGCGACGACGCCGGGCGGGATCTGGCTGGCGGCTAGTAGCGTGGCGAGATTTGGCGGCGCGGTCTGATGGGCGTTGGCTAGGGTGGTGCCTGCTCGCCGGAGGCCTAGGCCGGTTTGGTCGTTTAGGGCCAGGAGGCCTTCGTCATCCAGTTCCAGACCGGCGGCGGCTGCGGTTTGCAGGAACGAGCCTATTTTAGCGAGGTCTGCGGGATCGCCGGGAAAGGAAATTTTTGGCGGTTCGCCGGGGAGGCGGTTGATCCGCATGAAGGGCTCAATTAAGCCGCGCCGAATCGTTGCGCACAACATGAGGCGGTCCCATGAACGGTATTCGGAGCGCACATCGCCCTGTAGGCCTGCGTTGCCGCTGCCGAGGCCGGTGGCGTCGCTTTTGGCGCTGAGGGTTTGGCCCAAGATGACGCGGATTTTGGCGCGTTCCGCGATATTGTGGAAGGCTTCAAAGGCATTTGAGCCCACCGCGCTCTTCGCTTCGTGAAGGTCGACGGACGTGTCTGAGGTGGCGACGATGCCGAAGGTTTGGGCGGCCTGGGAAAAGGCAATTTCCAGGTTTGCGCGGCTTTCTTCGTCGTCGGGGTCGTATTTTCCCACCATGAAGGGAGCGCCGAAACGCTCTAGGAAACGGACAAACCAATCGCGGTCGCAAGCGCCGAACAGGTGCCAGAAAATCAGGGAACGAAACGGGCCACCCCATAAATCGGAGTGGGAAGAGAGATGGCCACGGTGAACGATGTATTTGGCCGGGTCTGCATACTCGCTTTGGCCGTAAAGGGGGGCTCCGTCGTCGGATACTTGAGCGATTCGGAGGGTGTAATCCATCGAATAATCGAGCTGTTCTAGGGGAACGGGTGTCAGGGTGAAAGCGCCGTAATCGAGGCGGCTTGGCAACCAGCGGATGGAATTGACGGCGACGGGCCAAAGGGTGCCGGAAAGCCAGTGTTTAACTCCGTCAAGGTAGGTTGGGGAGTTGTCCAGAGCGGCGCGGAACAAGTCGGCGGCGCGTAGGTCGTCCACGTTGCCGCGTCGGCACGGGCTAACGGTGGGGAGATCCGAGAGGACGGCGAGCTTTCGGCTGTTGAGACTGGACTGGATCGCGTCGTCAGAGGTTTCAATCTCTCTGTAGTGCGAGAGCAGAGGGGTTAGATTGCCTGCTTTGGCCTGGGTGACGTAGCTGTGGAGCTGGGTAGCGTCCAGCGCGCCGAGATTGGGTGTGGTGAAGTAACGGGGCTTGACCTTTCGGGCCGGGGTGAGCGGCGGGATTGGGGTCAGGGCGTCGGCGAGGTGGCGGAAGAATTCTTTCATAGAGGGCTGCAGTTGGGTTAGCCTTTGAAGGCGGCGGAATTGGGTTGGAGAGTGGTTTTGAGCCCCATTTTACGGGCGAGCCAGTTGCGGAGGCCTTTGGCGGCTGCGGTGTTCTTTTCTGGGGTCGCGGGAGAGTCCGAGATGTGCGCGGCGTGGAGTTCTGCGCGGCCTTTGCGGCAGAGTGACCAATAGGCGAGCTTTCCTCCGTCGAAGGTGTCGCCGTGCTCGCCATTGGGTCCGAGGTCGGTGGAGAAACTGCCTTTATCCCGGCGCACAAGCCGCCGGTCGTCTATGATCCAAGCCCCGGCGGGGATGGTGATAAGGGCGTCTTCGTAAAGGCTGCTGTAGAGGTTGCCGAGAAGGACCTTGTACGTTAAATCTTCGCCCTTCCAGTGGGTGGTCTCGCCGGAGGAAATGAGGCGGACGGGGCAGAACTGGGTGAATTCGCGTTGGAGCTGACGAGCTAGAAATTTTTCGTTGGAGCTATCTACGGAAAGAGCCCGCGGGCGTTTGCGGCGGTTGGCGAGTTGGACCAGGACGGCGCGCACTACGGCCTTGGTGACGCGGTCGTCTGAGGTCTTCCAGGACACAACAAGGCGTTCATGGATGTACTTTCCCTCTTGTTGGGAGACGACAAGCGAGGAGGGGTTGCTGGTCTTGTTGGCGGTGGTGGCGACATCGAGGCCGAGGCCGATTGGCCCCGCCGTTAGGTGGCGGAGCCAGTCGTCGGGGATGGCGCGGGAGGCGAGCATTTAGGCGGGGGTGAGAACGTCGGTGATGTGAAGGCCTGTGCCGAGTGCGGCCCCGGCGAGGGCGGCGGCCTGAAGGTCGTTGCGCGAAATGGCGGCAGTTCCGCCCCGGATGAATTTGCAACCATAGTTGCGGTCCCACGCGGTCTTATCGAGGGCGCGGGCGCGGGCTTCGTCCGGGGTGATGGGCTGGCGCGTTTCGAGGTCAAAGAGGGGAGTGCCAGCAAGCGCGGCGTCGTAGGCGTCCAGCCGGTGGACGGGCAGGCCGGAAATGGAGCGGTAAAAGTTTCCGGCGGCGTTGGGGGTGAAGGTCTGGCCTTTGTCGGCAAGGAGTTCGTAGCTAAAATGGTCGTCCGACGGTGGTGGCGTTGTGGCCATCCGAATTTTAAAGTTGGGGTTGGACTCCACAAAGGGCTGGGCGGCCTCCCAGACCTCCCGGAAATTGGGCATACGGCCCACTTCGTCAAGGATGAGGTGGCCAGTGAACCCGACGGCGGTGTCTGGGTTGGGAGCGATGACGATGGAGCGGCTATAAGTGGCGTTATCGTGCCAGACTTTGCACTCGAGCTTTTGGTGCTCCATCATATCGGCGATGGCGGCTACGTCGAGGAGTTCCCCGGCGTCGTCATCGGCGGCGGTGGTCATTTTATATTGGCCGTTAGCGTCCATTTCTGCGCGCATTTGGCCGGTGACTTGCCTCCAGATTTCCGCCTCCTTGCGAATGTTTTCTTGTCCTAGCCGGAGGGCTGCGGACATGAAGACGACGGTGGCACCAATAGTTTCCAGCATCCAATCGATGCCAATGTGGGCAAGGCCGAACGACTTGCCGTATTGGCGACGCCAGATGAGCGCGAGAATTCCGAGGGTGGAGCGGAAGACGGCACGCTGGGCGGGGCGGAGCTGGACGAGAGGGGCGGACATTGGGGTAGTTTAGGGGGCAACCTTGACCGTTCCTGAGTCGTTCCAGAGCGCGCCAGTCGGCAGGCCTGCGGAAGAGGTGGGGAGCACGGGGATGATCTCGCCAAGGGCAGTGACTTTGATTCGCGCAGTGCCTGCGGTACGAATTTCGAAGGGCCTATCCGATCCTCCACTGGCCCCTTTTTGAGTGTCCAAGAAATACGTGCCGACGCCACTATCATAAGCTAACGAGACACGTTCGTAGACCGTTGCGGAGGTGTTGGTCCCATAAAATGAAATGCCCGATATTCGGTGAATTCGGGAGACGAGGTACGCGGCCGCAATGCTGTTGTAACTGTTGTGGTGGTAAATCGTCAGGCCGCCGTCGGAGGGTGTGGACGCCCCAATTTGCGTACCATCTGCCGAGCGCGAGATCGATGTGCTAGTCGGACTGCCGAGAGTAATACCATTGCTAGTGACGTCCACCGGAGGACAAGATTCGATGGAAGCGCAATATTGCATGCTCAAGGCGTATGCCGCTTGACCGCTTTTCCCCAAATAAATACGACAGGAGTTAGCTGGAGGCAGAATGCGCAAGGCTCTGACAGCAGGGTTTGCCGGGTCCGCAATGACCTCAATTGCCGTTGCATCCGTTGGCTGGGCGGTGGTTTTCAGCGCAATTTTATCGTAGATATTGGTGGTCGCGCCTGCAAAAGTATGACTGCCCGTCCAGGTAGGGGAATCGCCGAGGGCGACTCCCGTTGTGGGCGTCTGCCAAGTGGCGGCAGTGGAGCTGGTGGCGGTTAGAACTTGGCCTGTGGTGGGGGCTGTGGCGGCGTTGATGGCCACTGTTGTTGTTGCGCTCTTGAGGCCTAGCGCGGCGGTTGCTTGGCCAGCGGTTAGGCCGCTGGCGGTGGTGGTGGACGTGGTTAGTAGGGTGGCCGTGTTCGGGACTGTGGCTAGGTTATTGAGGTCGAGAAAAACCGGGGAGCCTCCATTGGCGGAGCTGGTAAGGCGAACGATGGTGCCGTCGCCGTGAACCCAGCCGATAAATTTTTCTGTGTCTTCGGTGGTGATGGAGGGATACCCCGACAGATTTATGGCATCCCGCCAACCGTCGGAGTTGAAGATCCAATCCCCGGCGGCGGTGCCGTCCGCGACGTAGAGGAGCCCGGTATCGGTTTCGAGGCCGCATTGGCCCAAGGCGATGGGGGCGGAGGCGGCGCGGGTGGAGGCGGTGAAGGTCTGGAGGATCTGGCGGTCGTCTGGGAAGGCGATGGTGGCGGCGCTGGAGACGGTGACGGTGCTGGTGCTGGGCGTCATCGCGGGCGGCGCGGCGTGAAGGGCGAGGGCGAAGAGGGCCAAGAAGGCGGTGAGGTGGTGGTGGAGCTGGTGCATGATGCGGTTTTCTTTTTGGTTGGTTGGTTGAACTGAAATTATTCGAGGATAACGGGGGGAGCGGTGGGGGTATCGGGGCCGTAGAGGGCGAGGCGGAGTTGTTGCAGTTTGACCTTTTTGGGGGCGGAGCTGTTGACGATGGCCTGCACCTCTTGGGAGGTGGCTTTTTTGAGGAGGGCCTCGCAAGTGGCGGCGCGATGTTTATCGACTGCCAGGGCGAGGGCTTCGCGGGTGAGCTGGAGGCGGTCCGCGCGGATCTGGCGGTCCTGCTTTTGGCCTTCCACCTGTTGGAGTCGGGCCATGGCGTTCAGGAAGGCGGGCAGGTTTTCCGGCTTTTCGATGAGGAGGGCGGTTTGCTGGGTGGAGTCGAGGTTTTCCAGGGTCTCCAAAATCATGCCGCCCGCGATGGCGGAGCCGCCGGACAGAATATCGGCGGAGCTGACGCCGAGGGTGCGCGCATAGTCGGCGAGTTCGCGGGCGCGGAGGGATTTTTCCCGGCGTTTGGTGTGGGTTTGGTAGCCGCCTAAGCGCCAGTTGGAAAGGTTTTGATCGGTGATGGCCGCGCCGGAGAACTTCTTTTGAAGGTGGGCTTTGACGGCGGGGAGGTCGTTTAGCCAGGGCAAAATCTCCGCGCCGGTTTGGCCGTCGTCGAGACGGGCGTTGATCTCAGTACGGAGATCGGCGGGAAGGGTGTCGATTTTACCGAAGGGCATGGGGGAGGAAGTGGGGAGTGGGAAGTGCTAAGTGGGGCTTAGGTCTCCTTGGTGGAGGCGGTGCCTTTGGGGAGTTTGGCGAGGATGGCGGCGAGGGAATAGTTGCTGGTGGGCTCGCGGAAGCCTAGGAGGCGTTCGACGGGTTGGCGGGCTAGGGTGATTCCGTCCGATTGATTGCCTCCGAGCATGTTGAAGGTGCCGTCGTCATTCCAGGAATGGAAATAACCGACGTGGCCTTGCCAGCCGTAGCGGGAGACTCGCCAGAGGATGGCGACATCGCCGGGGTCAACGTCGCGGTTGGATTTGGGTTTGCCGACGGAGAGCCAAGCGCGGGCGCTGGCGGGATTTTTGGGCGTGACGTAGCCGAGAATCCAGTGGGTGAAGTGCATGAAGCTGCCGCACCATGGGTCATCTTCGTTGGCCCCTGCCCCGGCGAGCCAGTTCATGGCGGCTATGAGCCAATTGGTTTTTGCGCCGGGGATTTCCTTCACTCCTGCGTCGTAGAGACGCAGGGCGATGGTGAAGGGGCTGAAGGCGGTGAAGGGGGCGGACATGGCGGCGGGCGGTGGTGAGCGGTTGAATTAGCCTTTGGCGGTGGCGTTGACCTGCATGGCTTTGATGGAGGTGCGGGCGAGTTGATAAACCGCACTGATTGCGGCGGTGGCGAGAGCGGCCCAAGCGGTATCGACTTTATCGAGGGCGGCTAAGACGAGATCGAAGGTGCCGGTGGTGAGGACGGCCCATAATTCGGAGGTGGCAATGCCAGGGCGGAGACTGAGGCCAAGGCGGAGCTTGAAGCCGTTGCGTACAAAGCTGTAAACGGCGGTGAAGAGTGCGGTGAGGAGTACGGCGAGTTCTCCGTCCAACATTTTAAGCCCGGCCATGAGGACAAGGACGAGGTTGGTGGCGATGAGGGTCCAGAATTCGGAGGTAGTGAAGCCGGGTTTGAGTTTCATGGTGAGGTCTGCTTTCTGTTTTGGGTTGGTGACGTGGGAGTACAGTTTTTTAAATGCCATGGCGGCTTTGAGTTTGGCGAACATGGCGGGGACGGTGTTGACGTTGTTGACGGGATTGACGGCGTTAATCAGTGACGGCGTCGGTGATGGTTTTGACGGTGGGGTTGACGGCATTGATGCCGGTGCGGATAAGGCCGGTTTTGAGGACGGCCCCGGCGTAGCTGCCGAGTTCTTCCGCTGCTTTTTCTGCGCTGCCGGTGGCGTCGATAGAGCCGTCTGCATTGACGACAAGGCGGCCTTTGGAAAGGAGGTTGTTATTCACGACGCGGGAGCCGTCTGCCTTGGTGACGACTTGGGTTGAGCAGGATACGCCGAGCAGGGCGAAGGCCAGGGTGGCGAAGATTGCGCCGATCTTGTTGTCGAGGTGGCGGTAGATGGTCATAACGGGTGGGGTTTGGTGGTTGAGGATTCCCGGAGCGACTGCCGGGCCAGCCGCCACTACGCGCTAGCGTTTCTTGAGGCGGGGGCCAAGCTAGGAGTTGGTTTGATGGGCGAAAACGCCGTCGTTGGTGATGGCGAAACGGAGAACGCCGGTGCTGGTTCCCATGGTGGAGACGTGCTTGCGGGCGACGAGGTAGTCGAGGCAGGCCTGGGCGTCGTCGGCATGGCATTCGTGGCCTTCGTGGGTGACGCCGTTGGTGATGGCGGCGAGGGTGAGGCCAAGGCCTTCGCGGGCGGCGAGATAGGCGCGGACGGGGGCGATGAGTTCGGTTTGTTTGGGGGTCATTTTAGCGGGTGGTTTTGGGTTTGTTCAGATGCTCTGAAAGGCTTTTGAGATAGCCGCGTGTCTCTGCGGTCTGGGCGGCGATGGTCCCCAGTTCGCGTTGAATGGATTGAAAGAGGGTGGCACCGTCGGCTAGCTGGGTGTTGAGGCGTTTTTCAACGTCTGCCAGCTCTTTTTTGGTGGCATAGGTCTCGTGGTCTGGCGGCGTCTTTTTGAAGTGGTTGCGGATATTGAGCAACGCGAGCAGGGAGGCTAGAATGGTGGGGATGCCCAAGACGAAAAAGCCGATAAGGATCGGCAGCGGCCCCGCGTTGTTGAGGTAGTCTTGAAAGGTGATGGTCTGGGGCATGTATCCCAGTTATGCACTGCCGGGGGGATTGAGGCGAACAAACGGGAACGGGAGGGGCATTAGGGGCAATGCGGGAGACGGGCACAAAAAAACCGCGCCGGTTGGGGCGCGGTTTTTGGGGGAATGGTGGCGGGTGGATCAGGGCGCGGCGAGATCGTGACGGAGCGCGGCGATGGCAATGGCGACGGCGAGGGTGGCGAGGATGACCAGGGCGAGGGTGAGTTCAGGCCGGGGCGCGGTGTGGGGTCTGCCGGTGAGGGCGTGGAGGGTTTGGGCGTGTTGTTGGGCGCGTTGATCCTGGGAGAGTAGGACGAGGGCATGGACTGCGCCGGGAATGTAGAGGCAGAGGGTTAACAACAGATTGAGGGCGGCGGAGAATGGGCGGCCTGTGAGGAGCACGGCGAGCGGCGGGCAGAGGATGGCGAGGAGTGTTTTCATTGGCGCGAATTGCTGGGCTGTTGGGGCTTCATCCGGCGGCGGAGTTCATCGGCGGCGAGCTGGGCCTCGCGAACGAGATGGGAGCGAATGGTGGCATTGGTGGCGGCGGCGATATGATCGGGCATATCTGCGACGAGATCAAGAAGGACATCGGTAGCGAGGGCCTCCACGGGGAGAGGTTGGGGGCGGCTATCGGAGACGCCGTAGCGGGCGGCGTCTTCGCGCAAAATAGCGGCAGCGGGCGCGGTATCGGGCGGATCTGGGAGGGCGAGGGCATCGCGGAGCGGCTGGCGTGTGCCGGAGCCGGTGAGGAGCCAGAGGAGAGGGACGCGGCAGCGTGCGGCGATCTTTTCCAGGGTGGGGGTTTTGGGGACGCGGCCCCGCTCATAATTGGCGTAGGTTTGTTGGGAGGGAATGCCGAGGAATTTAGCGAATTCGGCCTGGGACTGGCTGCCGCGCAGTGAGCGGAGGCGGTGGGCGATGGTGTTCATATTTTTTTGTTGTTATACTGTTGTTTTTTGTTGACCTCCTTGTTTTTTGTTGTTGGTTGCACGCTACAAAGGTAGCACGCAACATGAGCACGGCAACAAAAACGAACAAGGCGAAGGAGAGGCGGGCCAAGCGGGCGCGGCGGACGGGGACTCGGTTTCCCGGAATCGTAGCGGATGCGAAGGCGTTGGGGGTGAATCGGGTTTCGCTATTTCGCGCCCTGAGTGGGGAGTGGAATCTGCCGGGTCTGGTGGCGCGGTATGCCGAATTGAAGGACGGGCAGGCGGTGAATTGACGTGCCTGCGACTACAACAAAACGGGATTTAACAACAAACGAGGAGACGACGAACATGGTAAAATATTATGTGATGGCGGTGAACCCCAAGGAGCTTGGTCTGCCGAGTCTGCTGATGAAGCGCGGGTGCATGGAGACGTACACGGGCACGGAGGACCAGCTAGGCCGGGCGCGGAGCTGGGCGACGGCGCGCGGTGTGACGCGGTTTATTGAGGCGGAGAAGGAGGCGGGGAGTGACTGGGTTTATGCGCTTTGGGCGACGCGGGAGGGTTGAGTGCTGAGTGAAAAGTGAACAGTGAGAAAGGGCTGAATTTTATGGCGACGAAACAAGCAAGCAAGAAGGCCGCGACGAAGGTGGCGGGATCTAAGGGGCCGAGTCTTTATGGGGCGATGGCGAAGAAGCTGTTGGAGAAGGGCAAGAAGGCGGTGAAGGCGGCGGTGGAGCGGGTGAGGCTGGACAAGGTATCTTACCATCCGCTGTTGGAGCTGACGCCGACGATGTCTAGCGTTGTGGAGAGCCTGCGGAAGCTGGCGACGACGGCGCGGGGATCGACGTTGATGGACTGCCGGGCGCGGCTTGAGGAGCGGGAGCCGGAATGGAAGGCCTTTGTGGGGGACGTGGCGCGGCGTGGGATTGTTGAGCCGCTGACGGTGGTGAAGAATCCGGCGGGGGGCTGGTGGGTGGTGGATGGGCGTAACCGGACCTGCGCGGGCCGAGAGGCTGGGCTTGTGGATGCGCCGGTGCGGGTGACGACGGAGGAGCCGGAGGCGGTGATCCTGGGGAGCCTTGCGGCGCGGCGGCACGTCTCCAAAGAGCTACTGGCGTTTGTGGGGTTGGAGTGCCATCGCTATCTGATTGGCGACGGTGAAAAAGGGCGGCCAGCGAAGGCGGAAACGGAGGGGGCGGAAAAACCGCAATCATTGCGGTTTTCCACCCTTGCGGAGCTTTCGGAAAGCATCGGCGTTAGCCTGCGGACGGTCGAGACGGCGGCGCGAATCCACCGCATGTTTGCGGGGTCGAAGAAGGTCCGGGCCAAGTGGGAATGGCGGCTTTATGCGGGCACCAGCTTCCAGGGCATTCTGGCGGGCGATGCGGCGGACAAGCAGCCGGGCAACGGGGGTGCGACGGATGGGGCGAGCGTGGCGGTGAGAAAGTTTTTTCTGGGGTTTGCGGGTCGGGTGCGGAAGCATTGGGCGGCCTTGGAGGAGGAGGGGCTGGAGGCCTTGGCGGCGGTGGAGGTGGAGGCGAAGGCGGCGCTTGCTGGGCTGCCGGACGGGGCCTGGGAATGGGTGGTTGAGGCGGCGGCGGATCGCGCGGCCTGCATGATGGAAGGGGGGGCGGAGTGATGAGCGCATTTTGTGGGGCGACATCGCCGTCGGTAAAGACTGGGAGGCTGGGCGTTTGTTCGCTGCCGCTGGGCCATGAGGGGAGCCATTTGATGGGGGAGGCTGACGGTGAAACGTGGCGGGTTGAAATCGTGAATCCATGGCCAAGCAAGGCGGAGGCGCGGTTGCGCTGGCTGCTGAAGGAGGTGGAGCGCATGGGTTCGGTTTTTATCGTCAACGGGGGATCTTTGCACGATTGGGCGCTGTTGAGCTGGTTGGCGCTGCATGGGGCGCGGGTATGGACGACGGCGGAAGTGGTCGATGCGATGCCGGGGATGGTCATGTACCAATACAGTGCGAGCGCGAAGCGGAATGTGAAGGAGTCCGGGAGGGTGTCTTTTTATAGGAATCGCCAGACCCAGCGGGCGGCGCTGACGAGGCGCTTGGACTTTCTGGCCAAGTTTGGGCTGGTGGTGGTGGGGCGGACGGGGACTGGGGTGAAGCATCAAAACACTTTTAGAGTCACGGCCAAGGGCTTCCAGTTTGTGGGGCTGGCGGTGCCTGGGGGACTGGCAACAACGGGGGGCGATGGGGATGGACAATAAACCAGGAACAACGACGACGACTATGGGCCGGGCATTACCAACGTATTACAAGAAAGCCACTGTTGACGCGGCGCGGGCCATGATGGCGGGCGGGGCGAGTCTGGGACAGGCGGCGGTGAGTTTGCGGCTTGGCAAGGGCACTCTTTGCAAGTGGTTGAGCGCGGCGAGTCTGGAGCCGGATTATAGCGCCTGCGGGCGGCCCCGCAAATTTGATCTGACGGAGGTGGAGCGGCAGGCCTTGCGGGCTTTGAGCTTGAAACATGGGAGCTTTGCTTTTGCGATGGAGACTTTTCGCGATGATCCAGAATGCGAGCCGGGGACGCGCGGGTTGATTTTGGACGAGCTGGAGGCATCCCGCGCGGCGGAGCGGATGCCACGATGGCCGGACACGGTGCGCAATAGCGTGATGCCGAAGGCGGAGGAGGAGGCGCTGTTCCGTGGGAAGAAGGCCTTTGACCCGGTGAGTCATCACCCACGCAAGGGCATGACGTGGATGGATGCGGAGGGCCGGGAATGCCCATTGAACGCCATGGACGTGTGGATGATGGACGACTATAGCACCAATCAACCCTACATTGTGGAGACGGCGGAGGGTCCGCGCCTGTGCCGCCAGACCTTGGCGGCGATGGATCTGTTTAGCGCGGGATGGCTGGGGGTGGACATGATCGGGCGGGAGCGCGATGCTTATCGGGGCGAGGACATTGTGCGGTTTGTACTGCGCTGTATTGAGGCGCAAGGCACGATGCCGATTTGTCTGATGCTGGAACGCGGGCGATGGGAGGGCCGGGCGGTGCATGGGGTGCCGTTGGACGAGCTGGGGGCGGCCTATAAGGGGCAGACTTGGGGCGGACTTGATGAGCTGTTCCACATCGTCCACGGCTTTTCGAGCAACCACAAGGCGCTGTTGGAGAGCAGCTTTAACATGCTGCAAACGGTGCTGGCTCACTCGGGCCGGGACATTGGCCGGGTGCGGGGTGAGTTTGAACAGGCGACAAAGCTGGCGCTTGCGGTGCGGGCGGGTCGCCGCGATCCGCGCGCGGCGGGGTTCTTGGAGCAGGACGCGGCGGCGAAATCTCACTGGCTGGCCATGCAGACGATGAACGGGCGGCAGCGGGAGAGACACGCGGCGATTTTTGAGGGGCGGGCGCTAATCCCGAACGATCTGCTAACGGCGGGGCTGGAGCATCGCACGGCGCGGCCTTTGCCAGCGTCGGAGCTGTGGCGCTTTCTGCCGCTGAAGCGATTGGCGACGGTGCGGGGCGGGTTTGTGGAGCTGGAGGCGACGCATTACCGGGGGGCGAGTTTCCGGTTTGAAGTGAACGGGATTAGCGCGCTGCATGTGACGAACGGTACGCGGGTGCTGGTGGCCTTTGATCCGGCTCGCCCGGAGCTGGGGGCCTATGTGGCGAATGCGAACACGAAGGACCGCGATGGGCGGCCCGTGGGGGATTATTTGATTACGGCAGCCCATGCTGTGGACGTGCCGCAATTTAGCCTTGCGCCGCGCCGGGAGGGGCAGACGACGAAGGGCCGGGCGGATGCGACGGCGCGGACGGCCTTTGCGGCGGTGAATCCGCACAGGAAGGGCATGACACACACGCAAGCGCACGATGGTCAGGGCAACGTGGCGGTGAGGCGGACGGGCAGGCCGGAGGCGCAACGGGTCTCGGTGGCGGCGTCTGGCGGGGCGACGGCCCCGCGTGGGGTGACTCGCCTGGGTGGTGGTGGTGCGAGGGCTGCGGAGCCGGTGGAGGTGAAGCCGACGCGGGAGGTTTCGATTGATGTGGGGGCGGTGGCGGCGCGGCGGGCGGCGGCTTTGGCGGCGCTGGAGGAGGCGTGACGATTTTTAGTGCTTGGTGCTTGGTGCTGAGTGCTTGGTGAGAAGTGAACAGTAAACAGTAAACAGTGAACAGAAAGGCGAAACGATGAAGACAACGACAACAGAACGGGATACGATTGACAACAACAACAACAACGGCGCGGTGATCGCGAACGAGGAGGCGGAGTTTATCATGCCGCCGATGCTGCGGGTTTTGGACGTGCGGTTGATGCGGGGACGGACGAGCGCGGACGGCTGGACGGTGGAGCTGGTGCTGCCGGATCTGGGCATTGTGTCCTATGGTCTGTTGGAGTGCCATCCGGGGCGGGAGGTGCTGGCCATCTGCGATTTGGTGACGCCGGGGGAGATTGCGGTCTGGCTGCCGCTGGCGGGGCAGGATCAGAAGTGGATCGGGTACGGCCATGCCCTGGGGCGTGGGGACATCACGGGCGTGTATCTGGTTGGACTGGGAACGATTGAGGAGCCGTGGCTGCCGGTGCTGCCGGACCGCCCGCTGCCTGCGGATACGTGGGTCTATGTGCGGGATGCGACGGGCCGGGCGGATCTGGTCTGGAATGAGGAGGCCTGCCTGATGGCGGACACGATGCGCCGTGAGGACATGGGGGAGCCGGTGGAGTGGGAGCTGGCGGAGGTGCGAGGGGTGAAGAGTGAGAAGTGAGAAGTGAGAAGTGAGAAGTGAGAAGTGAACAGAAAGGCGAATTATGAATTTTTGGACTCGAAAAGTGCGGGCGAAATGGGGACGGCGGCGGCTTTGGGAGGCGCGGGTGGCGTGCCTTTTGTTTGGGGTGCTGGCGTTGAGCCATGGGGCGATGGCGGTGGCGGCTGTGTTTGAGGAGCGGCCTTTTGCGGGGCTGGTGATGGCGGCGGCGGCTGCGGTGTTTTATGGGCTGACGGTTTGCGCGTGGCGGGACGTGGCGCGGGCGGGTTGAGGGCTTGGTTGGAAGTGAACAGTGAACAGTGAACAGAAAGAGAAAGGCGAAACGATGAAGGACGACACAACAACGACAACAACGGTGACGATGGCGGCGGCGCTTTGTGCGGTGGCGGCGCAGATTGATGGATGGAGACAGGCGCGGCATTTGAGCGCGGTGAAGCTGCTGAGGGCTTATCGCGGACTTGGAAGCACGAAGACCTTGCAACGGCTGGCGGCGGGGCAGACGGAGGGGCTGGCGGTGGAGACTTGGCTGCCGAAGTATGAGGCGGTGTGGCGCTTGATTCAGGCGGCGCGGACGACAACGGCGGCGGAGACGTGGGATGATCTGGGACCGGCGTATGAGGCGGTTAAAACGGTGGCGGGATTGATGACGGTGGACGATTTGAACCGCTTGGTAATCATTGAGGGGGATAGCGGCGCGGGCAAGACAAGGGCGCTTGAGGCCATTCTTGCACGCAATCCAGGGATGGCTGTGGTGATTGAAGCCGACGAGGCGTGGAAAACAAAAAAGGCGATGGTGACTTTGATGTTGGTGGGGATCGGCGCGGCGGCCAGCGTGGACGATGTGACGGGGGACTTTATGACGCGACAGGCGCGGTTGATCCAAGCCCTGAAGAGCAAGCGGCAGTTGATCTGCCTGGACGAAAGCCAACATCTGACGAGCGAAGGGCTAACGGTGATGAAAACTTTAGTGAGCCGGACCTTGTGTTGGTTTGTGATGGCGGGACAGAACACGCTGTGGAAGAAGCTGAAACTTTCCGCATGGCAAGAAGCGAAGCAGCTTATTTATAATCGTTGTTATGCGTCGCTGTTTTTTGGGGCTCCGTCGGACGAGGACGTGCGGCTATTTGTGCAGAGGCGCGCTGGGGTGGAGACGCTGAAAGAGTCAACCTGGAAACTGATGGGCGACTATGCCGCTGAGTACGGGGGCTTTGCGTTCTTGAGGGACGTGGTGACGGAGGCGGGGCGGTTGATGGCGGTGGACGAGGTGCCGGGGGATGAGGAGCTGGCGGCGGCTTGTGAGGCGATTAAGCGGCGGGCGATTAGCCGGTGAGGGGGAAGTGCGAAGTGAACAGTGAACAGTGAACAGAAAGGCTTTTTATGAGTTTGCAGACTTGGAGAGACGAGTTTTACCCGGTGCCGGTGGAGGAGTGGGTGGAGGAGATGGTGGCGCTTCACGGGGAGGATTGGAATGGACAAGCTAACGTCATTGATAGGAAGGCGGTGCGGCACTGCCTGACGAAGTGGCGGGGGCTTTTACCGGAGGCAATGCGCAAGCATGGGGTGTGGCAGTGGTTTGACGAGGAGGCGGAGGCATACCTGCCGAGCATTGAGGACAGGGAGGAACTGTTCGACATCGACTCGGACTCTTGCGCGTTGTGTGCGGTGTATTTGGTTCGTGGGGAGCGGTGCGATGGATGCCCTTTGAAAGAGGTGCTGGGCTTTTGTTGTGACGACGCGCGGGGGCCGTATTTGGATTTTTACGATAACGGCGAGGCTGGCCCGATGGTGGCGGCGCTGACGCAAGCACTAGAAAGGATCGAGGCGCGATGAGCATTCAGGAACGAGCGGCGGAGCAGTTGGCGGAGAAGCGGAGGGCGAAGAAGCCGGGGCCGGTGGCGCGGTCTGGCTGGGTGCCAAAGAAGGTGTGGGCGGGGCAACCGCTGAAGGCGTGGCAATTGCGGGATCTTTCGATTCTGGCGAAGACGGCGTGGGAGCGGCTGCGGGAGGCGGGGGCGATTGAGCCGCCGGTGGGGCTGGCGGTGACGACGTGGTTTAAGCAGTGGAAACACGCGGAACAGGCGCGGGCGGTGGGCCGTGGATCGCCGGAGGGGATGACGGCGGGGATTAGCCTGTGTGATTGCAGCCAGGGGGACTTTCGGTCTTTGGAGCTGCATTTTAAACAGTTGGGCGGGGTCCTGCGGAGCCGGGACTTTGAGCGGGCGCTGAGATCCGAGGACAAGGACGAGGGGGTGAGGCAGCGGTTGAAGCGGCTGGATGAGCTGTTGGAGTCGCGGGGCCTTACGCGGGAGTATGCGCTGAAGGTGGCGCGGCCTTGGTTCAAGGTGAGCGCGCTGGAGGAGTTGGAGCCGAAGCAGGTAACGGACCTTATGGGGCGACTGCGGAAGCGGGGCGGGACGAAGTGAGAAGTGGGAAGTGAGAAGTGAGAAGTGAGAAGTGAACAGTGGGTTTAACAACAACAACGGAGGAACAACGACATGATTGATTGGCAATATGAGACGGAAGAGCGGCGGTTGACGGCTGGGGAGCAGAAGCAGCGGGAGCGGCATTTGCGGGCGGCGGAACAGGCGGCGGTGGAGCGGGGACGCTGGGAGGAGGGGCTGCGCTTTGGCCGGGTGCCGCTGGCGATGGGGCGGCGGGAGGCGCGCCGACTGACGGCGGAGATTGCGCGGCACTACGCGGCGGCGTTTGAATTGGAGGTGCCGACGCCTGGGGCGGCGGGTCGAGATCCGGCATGGTGGGCCAGGGCGTTTGCGGTGGCGGCACGGGCGGAGGAGGAGACGGCGCGGGAGGTGGCGGCGGAGAGGCGGCGGCGGGAGGTGGGGAGTGGGAAGTGAGAAGTGATCAGTGAGAAGTGAGAAGAACAACAACAACGAAAGGAAATACAACGATGGCTACGAAAGCGAAAATTGACGGGCCGGACATGACGAAGGCATGGGAGAAGGAGCTGGGGCAGCTGCGGAAGGAGGAGGCGCGGGAGGTGTTGGCGCGGACGAAGCGGACGCGGCAAGTTGAACGGGAGCTGGAACGGCTCGAACGGGAGGCGGCGCGGATGATTGCGAAGAAAAAGCGCGAGCTGCGCAAACTGGAGAAGGAGGCGGACAGGGCGGTAGCCAAGGCACAACGTCCGCTTTGGACGGAGTGGCACAAGCTGACGAGTGGACAGGCCAAGGGGGACAAGGTGGTGGCCGTGCGGCGGCGGATCGCGCAACTGGAGGGGCGGCTGGGGAGCTAGGGGGGGAGAAGTGGGAAGTGGGAAGTGAGAAGTGAACAGTGGTTTTATTTAACAACGAAAGGAAAGGCGATGATGACAACGACGATAACAACGAAGACGAGGGCAATGGCGGAGGTGGGGCCAAGTGGGGTGACACTGTGGGATCTGGCGCGGATCGTGGGGCGGGATGAGACGAAGGTGGCGGTTTCCTGCCCCTGGGTGGTGGTGCGGCGGCTGGGGTCCTGGGTGGTGGCGACGGATGGGCGGGCGATTGTGTGGGTGGAGGGAGATGCTATTCTGGCGCGTGCGGTGGAGGAGGAGCGCCGGGCGTTTGCGGAGCGGATGCCGTTTGCGTTTCCGCCGGAGACGGGGGCGCTTTACGAAAGCGCCGTGAGGTGGATCAATGTGGACATGGCCCCATGGCCGGAGTTGCCGCCGGAACCGGCGGGCTGTGGTCGGTGCCTGGGGTTGGGGTATCTGCAATGGTGCAAGGTTTGCAATGGCGATGATGAGGGCTGTGAGCACTGCGCGGGATCTGGAATGGAACGAGTGGATTCGGCTGTGGTGGCGGATGCGCTGCCGTGGGATCTGCCGCCGGGTATTGAGTGCTGCGATGAGTGCATTCGCGGGGAGGCGGGGGAGCTGGTGCGGGTGCCTTGGGGTGGGGTGCCGTTTAGCGCGGATTATCTGCGGCGGGTGCTGCCGCTGGTGCAAGGGGGCGCGGCGCTGCTTTTGCCTTCGCTGGAATACTATGGGACGCCGACCGTGGGTTGCCCGCGCTTGTTTGTGCGGCGGCGTTGTGAGGGCGGGGCGGTGGTGACGGTGCAATTGATGAGCTGTAAGGCGGAGTGAGAACAGAGACGACGACGAACAACAACAACGAAAGGAAATGCGACGATGAGCAAGAAGACAAAAACTGAAGTGGTGGTGCCGAAGGATGCGGCGGAGGTGGCGGCGCTGACGGATGAGCTGGGGGAGATCGTGGGGCAGATTGGGCGACTGAAGGAGCGGCAGGGGGAGATTGAGGAGAGGCTGAAGGCGTGGGCGCGTTTGCAACCGCAGGCGAAGCTGGAGGATGAGAGCCGGGAGGGGCGGCGGGTGGAGAGTCGCGGGGCGCGGTCGAGTGTGGCGGTGACGTTTACGGCGGACCTGCTGATCGGGTCCTTCCAAGACAACAGCCCGAAGCACAACGCTCTGTTGCGGGTGCTGGAACGGAATGGGGGAGATCGGACGGCGGGGGAGCTGCTTGAGCTGTTTTTCAAGAGGCCATCGAGCTGGGAGAGCCGGATTGATGACGGGCAGAAATTCCGGTCTGCGGCGGCGGAGTGGTTGCGGCCGGAGGTGGCGGCGGCGTTTGTGGCGGAGTGCCGGAGCGTGGACAAGCACGGGATTCCGAAGAGTAAGACGGTGGTGACGGTGGTGACGGTGGGGGCGGTGGAGTAGGGAGTGAGAAGTGAAAAGTGAAAAGTGAAAAGTGAGGAGTGAATTTATGAGTGAAACAAGCCAAACAACGGAGGAGCTGGCGGCGCTGTTTGAGGTGCTGAAGGAGGCCTTGGACGAGGGGCAGGAAATCGAAATGCACCGCTTTTGGAGTCCGGCGGAGCGGCGGCATGAATACCGGGTGCGGATCTTTGGTGATTGCTGGCTGGAGGAGGAAAGGCCGGAGCTGATGGCGGCGATTGATGCGGTGGCGGCGGGCTACCTGAATTGGCAAGAAACCGCTGACGAGGACGACGAGGACGACGAGGGAGCAATTGAAGACTAGACTGTGAGAGGGCTTTTTTATGGGCGACAACAACAACAACAAAGCGGGCGGGGCGGCGGGGGCCTTGTCGGTTTGGGTGGGGGACAAGAAGTTGGAGTTCGGACAACGGGACTTTGCGGAGGTGGCTCCTGATGAGTGGGTGGCGGTGTGTCCGCCCTCCATGGTGCCGAAGGTGGGGGTGGTGAAATTCAAGAGGGCGGAGGCGAATCTTTGGCAACCGGTGATTCTGGCGCTGCCGACGCTGGTCTATTGCGGGGCCTGGAAAACGGAGTTCGGGTGCAGTTGGAAGAGTGCGGTGAAGCTGGCCTACGCGGGCTTTGTGGAATACCAGCGGCTGCTGCCCCGGCGGATTGCGATTAACCTGGAGAGCTTCTTTGAGCACTCCAGGGCGGTGAAGGCCGACCGGCATTTTTGGACGCCGGAGCGACGCCGGAGAATGGCCGATGTGGAGGAGGACCTGCGAGCGGGGAGGGTGGAGCCGGAGGAAGACGAGGACGAGGACGCGAATAGAGCCGATTTAAGGCAGGGGGAGCGGCTTCCGGGTCTCTGAGTAGCGGCGGGGGCATTTGGGCGCGCTGTAGGTATGCGCGGTGATGCGCGGCAGAGGTGGGGGTTGGGTGAGTGGGAAGTGAAAAGTTAAAATTGGAAGGTTTTTATGAGTTTGGGCAGGTGGCGAGCTGGGGGAATAGGTCCTATGGGACCCATAAGACCTATTGAGCCGGGCGGCTGCGGTGGGGTGTGAGAAAACGAAAACGCTGGTAAACTGAAAAGACGATGCCAAAGAATTATTTATTGGAGCCGGTGCCGAATGCGGAGGCGATTGAGTTTGTGAAGGGCAAGCGGCCTTTGCGGCGGGAGGTGTTTGAGGGGCTGCTGCCGGAACTGCGGGGGTATGCGTTTACGGTGTCGGGGTTGGACGATGCGCGGGCACTGGCGGAGGTGCGGGATCTGGTGGCGGGGGTGCCTGCGGGGGAGGATTACCGGGAGACGGTGGGCAAGGTGCGGGACAGCTTGGCGAAGCATCTGCCCCTGGACCCAGATTTGTTTGATGATGCGGCGGCGGCGGCGAAGGCCTTGGCGAAGCTGGAAAAGAAGGCGGAGTTTGTTGTGCGCAACCATGCTTTTGCGGGGTATGCGGTGGGGGCCTTTAAAGAGCTGGATGATTTCAGGGACATCTTTACGCACTGGAAATATTTAACGGTGGGGGACCATCGCGTGCGGGACAGCCACAAGGCGTTGAACAATTTGGTACTGCCCCAAGGTCATCCATTTTGGAGAACGCATTTTCCGCCGTGGGGGCACGGGTGCCGGTGTCTGGTGTTGGGGCTAACGCCGGAGGATTACGACGACGAGCTAGCGGCGGATCGGGCGAAGCCGACGGAGGAGCGGACGGTCTTGGAGGGGGTGGATCTGGAGCGGCTGGAGAAGGAGCACGTGCTTTTAAGAGACGTGGGCCGTGGGGTGGAGCGGATCAACGTGCAAGCGGCGCGGGAGAGAAACGAGCCTGGGGCGTGGCGGTTTGAGCCGGGGGATTTGCGGCGGAGCTTTGCGGATTTGACGGCGCACTATAGCGCGGAGGAGCTGCGGATTTTTGAGGGCTGGGCGCGGCGGGCGGATGCTGGGGAGGGTGTGACGGTTTGGGAGTGGTTGCGGGGCATTGGCGGGTGAGGAGTGGGAGGTGAACAGTGAACAGTGAACAGAAAGGCGCGAAAATGAGTGAGCATGACCGAATGAATTGGAAGCGGGGGACGGGGTTGCTGTTGGTGCGGGGGCAGGCGGTGCCGCGCGAGCGTGGGGAGATCCGGGGCGGGGTGTGGTTTGTGGCGCTGAAGCGTGATGACCGGGAGCCGACGACGGAGGAGCTGGTGGGGGGCGAGTGGGTGAGGCTGTGGCCTGGGGAGGCGCTGGAATTCCGGCGGTTTTATGCGGGTGGTAAATGCGCGATCTGCTGCCATGTGACGGTGGGGCTGGTGGCGGTTTCTGTGGGGTCGGTGACGAGGCGGGAGTGATGAGGGGGGCGGAGTGAGAAGTGAGAAGTGAGAAGTGAGAAGTGAGGAGTGAACAGAAAGGCTGAAGATGAGTGATGACAATCAAGGGAGCACGCTTGAGATCAGCCACGGGCGCGATTGGCCCGAGGCTGGACTGAGATTGGGGAGCCGTTGCTAGTTGGGCTGCATCTCATTGTTAGAGCCACTTTGAGGGCACTCTCGATCATGCGACAGCCCTCCAGCCAACAAATAAAAAACATTTTGGTGCAAAAAGTATTTGCATTGATTCGGGGAGGGCTTATTATCCTGTGTCGGTAGCAGCCGACGCAAACAACAAACCAAATCAATCCGCGTTATGAAAACCATCGCAACAATCAGCATGATCCAAGCCCGCATTGCCACCGGACATGACCAGTCCGCAACAACAACCGTGGCTGTCCTCTGCCACACAAACGACGATTTGCACCTTGTCGATGATGACAATCGCAAAGCCGACGGCTACACAGCGTCCAACGGCTTCCGCCATCTGGGAAACATCGAGATCCAACATCCGGCACTCATGGCCGGGTCTCGGGAAGATGTGTGGGCCGATTTCCACGCGGCAGCCATCGACAAGCTCGAAGAAATGGGCTGGCTGTGCGAAAACGATTACGGGGTGAAATTTGTCAAAGACAAAATCCTCGCCGCCGCCTGACCAAGAAAAAGCCCGCTCCCTAGCAGGGGAGCGGGCAAAACCCTTTTCAGAGTTCAATTGTTTCAATCCGCGCTATGAGCAAGCCCCAGCGACAGACCAAGACTAAACGCGGCCCCGCCAAAGGTCAAGGCGGGCGTCCACCCGGCCCCAAGCGGGTCAACCTAGGCACCGTACGTGTGCTCGAAGCTACCGCCGCGTGGCTGGAGTCTCGCGGGCAAACCGCCGCGCAGGCTCTCGACGATCTCAGCGGCTCTAACGTTTCGGATCAGTGACCGCGAACCAACAGCCATGAAGGAACGCACGGCATACCGCTACCGCTGCCCGCACTGCGGGAAGGTGGTGGTGCGGGACTGTGGGGCGGGGCCGCCTAAGAGGTGGCTGAAATCAATTTGTGTGGGCTGCGGCAAGGAGGCACGACTGCAATTATTGCCTGCCGTGGATGAGGTGACGCGGACGGTGCGGGCGCTGAAGCGCGCGGGGCGGTGGGAATAGGTCCTATGGGGCTCATAAGACCTATTTGGGCGGTTAAGCCACACGAAGCACCAAGCACGCAACCCTTGGCTTGACTGCTAGGCGATGGTGGGGGATGCAATTTCGAATTCTGAGGGACACGGCGCGGCCTGATTTGCGGGCGATTTTGGGGCAGGCGAAGAGGCCGGAGGTTCTGCTGCGGGCGATTGGGGTGGGGGTGGTTTCGCTGACGAAACAGGCGTTCAATGATCCTGCGAAGAGGCCGAATGCTTGGCCTGTGAAGGCGGACGGGGAAGCGGCGACTCTGAAGGATACGAGCACGCTGTGGCGCAGTGTGCGCGTGGTGTCTGCGGATGGGACGCGGGTGGTGGTGGGATCTGATCGGAAGTATGCGGCAGTACACCAGATGGGAAGCAAGGCGAAGCGGGGGGCGATGGGGAAGATTCCGCGCCGGGCTTACCTGCCGTTTACGAATCGGGGGGCTTTGACGGCGGAGGGGCAGCGCATGGTGCAGCGGACGGTGAATGCTTGGTGGCGGGCGCGGGGGCGGGCGGGGGGTTGAGGAGTGGGAAGTGGGAAGTGGGAAGTGATAAGTGGGAAGTTGGTGGAGGGGTTGGGATTGGCTCTAATGGGTGGGGCGGTCCTGTTTATTTGGGGTTGTTGTGGCGGTGGGGTAGAGGGTGAGCCATGGCGAAATCCGCACCGACTACGGCGAAGAAAACAACAACGACGACTTTGGGCCTTTTGGACAAGGGGCTGCTGCGGTCGGTGCTGTTGGGGCCGGTTTGCGCTGGGGTGATGACGGGTGCGGCGGAGCTGCCTAAGCGGGTGCTTTTGGCGCGGTGGGGCCGCAATGTGGCGCGGGGTCTGGGGCCTGATGGGTCGGACCGGGAGCTTTTCGTGAACGAGAAGACGGCGGCGGTGCTGGCTGCAAATCAAGAGGCGCGCGGTTTTGACACGGTGACGCTGGACTTTGATCATGAGAGCCACAAGGGTCACGCGAATTATCGTACGGGGCCGATTACGACGGCGGGGCACGGCTCTATTGAGGTGGTGCCGGGCAAGGGTCTTTATTATTTGGCGGCGGCTTATACGCCGGAAGGCCGCCAGTATGCGGCGAGCTATCCCGATGTTTCGGGCGTGTTTTGGGTGGATGGTGAGGGCGTGGTGACGATGGTCTCCAGCGTGGCGTTGACTCGCAATGGTGCGGTGGCGGGCGCTGAGTTTAAGGAGGCCATCGCGGCAAGTGTGATTGCCGCGAATGCGCGAGAGCTGGCGGAGCTGCCGGACGCGCTGACGCTGATGCGTGATCTTTTGGGCTACACCGATGAGGCCACCGAGGACGATGTGCGGCTGGGCCTGGGGTCCTTGCTGCGGGCTCGCCGAGCAGCGGGGGAGCCGGAGGAGGGCCAGAAGGCGGCGGGCGGTGAGGTGGAGTCCACGGCTAAAGGTGGCAATGAAATTTCCGGGGTGCCTGCGAAGCCGGTGCCGGTGAAACCAGGGCAACAACAACAACAAGACGACGAAACAACAAAAGGAGATTTGAGCATGAGTGACATTAAAACTTTGGAAGAGGGCTTGAAGGCGCTGACGGATGCGGTGGGTAAGCTGATGGCGGGCCAGACGACGCTGGCGGCGAGTGTGGCGGCGATCCAGAGCCGGGACGATACGACGGCGCACAATGCAGGCGTGGAGGCGGTCATTACCGCGAGCATTGCGGCGGGTAAGGTGGTGCCTGCCTGTGTGAAGGCGAAGAGTGACCAGGGACGCTATGTGATGAGCGTGGAGACGGCGAAGGAGGTCATGGAGGCGATTCCGGCGACGGTGGCGGTTGAGAATGGCCGTGGGGGTGGTGTGGTGATCAAGCCGCGCGGTTTGGCTACGGGTGCGATGACGGAGGCGGAGGAGACGGTGGCGGCGATGCTGGGCATTGACGAGGCCGCTTGGAAGAAGGGGAGCACCCTTGTCTGTGTGACGGAGCCGCCGGTGCGTGGGGCAAAGATCGACTGATCTGCCAACGAGAACGACAACAACAACGAAGTGGATCTTTTGAACGATGAAACATATTTTTTTAACCTTGGGCCTGTGGGCTCTGATTGCTGCTATGACGCTGTTTAACCCTGCTGATGTGCCGGAGAGGCCGGACAATGCGCACTCTGTGCCGGTGCGAGCGGATGATGTGTTTAGCGTGGGCCGCATGGTCTGCGTGGACGTGGATGGCTACGGCGCGGCGGCGGAGGATGCGGCGGGGCTGCGGATGCTGGGCCGGGTGCGCAACAATGTGGATGCTACGGGCCTGGAGGATGGGGAGACGAGGGTGGTCTTTGATTTGGGCGTCTTTGCCTTTGATAACGATGGGGCGGACCCGGTGACGCAGGCGCATTATCTGCGGCCTGTGTTTGTGGCGGATGATGTGACGGTGTCTGCCAGTCCTGGGGGCCACAACGTGGTGGCGGGGATCTGCCGAGGGTTTGAGGGTTCGAAGGTGTGGGTGGACAGTAAGGTCCTGCCTTCTATTGCGGGCTGGTTTGGGAACCATCCCGACGCGAATTTCAGAATTAGCGCGAATGCGGCGGGGGTGCCGATTTTCCAGCTCTACAACGCGACGAGGGCGGTGTGGCAAGAGGTGCAACTTAAAGGGGCAGACGGAGCGGAGACGCTGGTGATTGCCTAACCAATCAAGGGAACAACAACAAGAACTGAAAGAGGAGAACTGAGACTATGGCAAATGCAACAGCAGGGTTTGACAGCCCCACCGTAAGTGGGCTGACGTTGCGGGTGACGATTCCGGCTAGCACGGTGTTTTTCGTCGGGGTAATGGTGGCGCTGAATACGAGCACGGGCGCTGTGGCGCGGGCGACGGATGCGGCGAATACGAAGGCGATTGGCCGGGCGGAAGCGGACGGGGTGGCGGGTGACGTGATCCCGGTGCATTGCGGTTATGCGATGTACAAGAACAGCGCGAGCGCGGCGCTGGCGGCGGCTGATTTTGGCGATGTGTGTTACATCGAGGACGACACGACGGTGGCGAAGACGAGCACAAACAGCGCGAGGGCGGGTGTGTTTAAAGGGCTGCGCGTTGTGGACGGCGTGACTTACGCGCTGGTGGACCACACCAACAACTTCTAAGAGCGGCAGCAACAACAACAACAACGAAGGAGAGAAGAGACAATGCAAATCAATCAAGCCAATGTTGAGGCCATTCAAAAGGGTTTCAGTATCAAGTATGACGAGGGTTTTTCGGGGGCGGGGGAGCCGCTTTCTGCCCGGATCATGGACACGATGCCCGCAAGTGCGGTCACTGAAGAACACGACTTCCTGACGGCGTTTCCGGGCATCCGGGAGCTGACGGATGAGGTGACGGTGCAGAACCTGCGTCAAGCGGGTTACACGATCCGCCAGAAGGAGTTTGAAAGCACAATCGGCCTGAAAATGCTGGACGTGCTGGGGGATCGCCTGGGAATGTATGTGCGCAATTCCCAGACCATGGGGGCAGTGGCGCGGCAGCATCCGGACGAGTTGCTGGTGCAACTGCTGAGTGATGGCCTGGGCGGTGCGACGGACTACACGGGCAGCGGGTTCTTTGATACGGACAAGGCGGCTTATGCAGGCGCAACGACGTTTACGAACGTGACGACGGGTCGGCTGACAGTGGCGCGGTATGCGGCGGGTCTGGCGAATCTGAAGGCTCGCCAAAACGCGAAGGGCCGCCCGATGGGGCTGGGTAAGGCGCTGGTGCTGGTGGTGAGTCCGAGCTATGAACAAACGGCGCGCGAGATCATTAACGCGGGTCGCTTGGCCAATGGTCAAGACAACGTCTTGAAGGACAGCGCGCGGCTGGAGGTGTGGCCGCACCTTGCGACGAACGACATGGAACACACTTGGTTTCTGATGGAAACGGGCAGTGTCATGAAGCCGTTCATTCGGACGGAGTTAGCTGCATGGCAGCAATACCAAATTACTGACCCGAAGGACAGCTACGTGGTGCTGAACAAGAAGTTTCTCTGGCAGGTGTACGGGGTTTCCAACGTGGGCTTCTGTATGCCGGAAATGATCTACGGCAGCGACGGCACTGTCAGTTAATTAGTCCGCGAGGACGCATTGGGGGAGGCCGCGCTGGGCTTGGGGTTTGGGCTATGTTTACCTGAGTCTGGCGCGGTCTTTTTTTCCGAACAAGTGAGGGCGAAAAAAAGATGAAAGAGCGAATTCAATTTTTGGCGGTTGCGGTGTGCACGGTGATTCTGCCGTTTGCGGTGTTCATGCGTGCGGGGGCGACTGCCGCGCCGGTGGCGCTGACGGCGAGCACGGAGCTTGTGGCGGTGGACGCGACGACGAAGGCGGTGGTGAGTCCTGCGGGCCGCCAGATGGTGCAGACGTTTACGGCGGCGACGAAGGCGGCGACGGTGCCGGTGGCTGCGGGGCAAATTGGCTGGGAGACGGATACGGGCGGGATCTACCGGGCGACGGCGGGAACGGCGGGGAGCTGGTCTGCGGTGACGACGGGCGGGGGCGGCAGTGTGGAGGCGGCGACGACGAGCGCGGCGGGCATTGTGGAGCTGGCGACGAGCGCGGAGGTGGCGGCGCTGACGGATACGAGCCGGGCGGTGACGCCGAGCGGGCTGGCGGGGATTTTGAGCGATGCGGATAGTAGCGCGCGTCTGGTGAGCAATGGGGCGGGCGGGTTTAGGCTTGAGCTTTGGAACGCGGACCAGGGGGGGTATCAGGAGGTGAGGCTGGCGGGGGCTGTGGGGGAGGAGCGGGTGGTGATTGGGGCGGCGGAATAGTGCTTGGTTCTTGGTTCTTGGTTCTTGGGGCGAAGCGAAAGGTTAAAAGTGAATTTTTGGGAGATTGAATTTTATGGGCAAGAAGACGGACAACAAAATTGACGGCGCTGGTGAGACGGCGGGAACTAAGGTGGAAAAGGCTCCTGTGGTGGAGACTGTGCCGCCTGTGGTGGAAACGGCTCCTGTGGTGGAGACTGTGCCGCCTGTGGTGGAGACTGCACCGCGTTTGGGGATTCCTTCGCGGGGGTTCCGCCAGCGGATCGCGGGGGTTGTGCCGGGGGGTCGCGGGTTTAAGACGCGGGAGCCGATGGCAAAGGTGAGGCTTGAGGAGGCGCTTAGCCGGGCGATGGGCCTTGGGGCGCACCTGAAGACGGCGCGTGGGGTTCTGGAGAGCCTGAAGGGGGAGACGGTGACAGGGACGGACCGGAGCGGGGCGGTGGAGATCCTGGGGGATGAGCTGCCGGAGTTTGAGGCTTTGCTGGCCTCCCTGGAACGGGGTTTTGCGGTGTTTTGTGGGGAGGCTGAGGAGTAGTCGGGAGTTGGAAGTAACCAGTCAACAGAGGATTTTTTTATGCACTACCGAAACGGGCGCGAGGCAAAAAACGGGGACAAGGTGGTCCACCTGGAAATGGATGGGGCCGGGGTGACTGGCTTGGGGGTTCTGTATGATGCGGAGCCGGGGAATGACTTTTGCAATGGGCGACTTGCGCGGATGGACGAGCCGTCCGGGGCCTGCCTGTGTGACTGCCTGCATATCGACGACGTGAAGGCGGTGTTGGTGGCGGCGGGACTTGGCAGCCGGGCGTTTGCAACTTCTGAAACGGGGAACTGATCTGCATGGCACGTACGGCGCATTATTTTGAGTGGGAGGATCTGACGGGGTTGATTCCGTCTGGGTATGCTACGGATGCGCTGGACGATGACGAGGACGGGGAGCCGGAACAGTGGGAGGCGGTGCGGGAGGCTGCGGAGGATGCGGTGGACGCGTATTTGGAGGGCCGATATTCGGTGCCGCTGACGGGGGAAATTCCAAAGCTGGTGAAGCGGGCGGCGGTGCTGTTTGCGGCGGCGCAATGCTACGAGCGGCGGAGGCAGTCTGAACAGTTTGCGCACAAGCGGGAGCTGGGGAGCCGGTCGCGGAGTTTGGAACTGATCCGGGACGGGAAAACGCAACTGGTGCCGGGGCGGAAGAGCCGGGCGGCGCGGGGGGCGGTTTTGCAGCGGGCGAGCCGGGTTGATGGTGGGGGGGCTTTGGGGGCGTGATTGGTTCTTGGTTCTTGGTTCTTGGTTCTTGGTTTTTGGTTTTTGAGGCAGTGAACAGTGAACGGTGAAATAAATTTTATGGGCAAGATGAACGACGATAAGAAAGACGGCGGCGCGGTTGCGCCGGAGGTGTTGGCTACTAGTGGGGTGGCGGGGATGCAGAGTCCTTTTCTGCCACCGCCTGCGATGCCGCAACGGCTGCGGGGGCCTGGATCTGTGCCGATGCGGGCGGGGCCGCAAGCGGTGGTGGGTCGCCGGACGATTTTTAAGGCGTCGGGTGATGAGGCGGCGGTGCGTAAGATGGCGAGCCAGTGCGGCGATGTGCTGGACGTGGGCCTGAATCACTTGGCGGCGCAAGCGGGTAAGGTGCGGAGCCTTTTGGCGGGTCTGAGTGAGGCACAACGGGGCCTTTGGGCGGAGCTGCAGGGGCTGGTGCCGCTGGCTGAAATCGAGGCGGGCGCTAGTGCGTTCGAGGCCTTGGTGGCGAAGTTTGAGTCGGCCTGATTGGTTCTTGGTTCTTGGTTCTTTGTTCTTGGTTCTTTGTTCTTGGTTCTTTGTTCTTGGTTTTATGGCGCGGCATTTATCGACGATCATTGCGGGTGTGGTGGGGGCTTTGGAGGCTTGGGCCTCTGCGGTGCCTACGCCTGGGGAGGTTTCGGTGGCGGCGGATCGGGACGAGGGGCTGGCGGCGCTGGGGGAGACTCCGAAGAGCTGGCGGCTGATTGTCTGGGTTGAGGGTGAGACGGGGACGGAGGGCACGGAGGAGGCGGAGACGCGGGTGCGCATTGGGCTGACGGTGGGCCGTGGTCTGGCGGCGACGGTGCGCAAGGAACTAATGGTGGGGCGTGGATCTGGGCCGCCGGTCTATGATCTGATTGAGGGGGTGGTGGCGAAGGCTCGCGGCCTGTGGGTGGCGGAGCAAAGCCCATGCCGGGTGCTGGATTACCAGGGGTGGGATTGGGTGCGGTTTGAGGTGGGGGTGATGCACTACGTGGTGCAGACGAATTACATTTTACGGAGGCAATTACCGGCGGCGAGTGCGGCCTTGGTGGTGCTGAGTTAGCAACAACAAACGAGGAGATAATAGACAATGAGTCAGGTAATTTTAGGGCCGGAAACGCCGGGCATTTATGACGATCTTGTGAACGGGACTTGTGAGCTTTCGCAGTCCTTTGGAACGGTGATCAACGGGGAAATTGATCTGCCGGAGGATCTGGAAGAAATCGCGGGCTGTGATGGCCGGACGAGTGCGGTTCTATTGCGCCGCAACAAGATCAATTACACGTTTACGGCGCTTTTCCCGGATACGGTGGAGCTGCCGAGCCGGGGCGATGATGTGACGCTGCCGGTGGTGGGTGGTGAGACTGGGGAGCCGGGGGTTGATACGGCCTTGGTTGGGCAGGTGGTGAGCGCGAAAGCTAACTGGACGCAAAATGGCCAGCGGCAGATGACGATTACGGCGAGCCACTGGACGGCGCTGGGCAGTAGTCCGACGGTGACGGCGCTGACGTGATGATTTTGGGCGGGCCGTGAGGCTCTGAGAAAGAGGGGGTGCTTTTTCGCCTTTGCTTCCCCCTTTGCGCGCGGTCCGCCCATACTGTTTTTGGGATAAGGCGAACAACAACAACAACGAAGATGAAAGGCGATGATATGAGTGACGGGATTGACGGGATTGACAGGCTGGGCTTGGGACAAGGGCGGACGCATGGAGCACCGATGCCGCCTTTTCCGGCGGCTAACTTGGTTGATGTTACGGCCGAGGGGGAAGAGCGGCCACGGATTGAGGAGAAGGCGGTGGCTTGGCACGAGGCGGTGGCGGCGCATTTGGCGCGGAAGCGGGCGGCGGCTGCGGATGGTAAGGAGCGGGGCGATGTGCTGACGATGTTGGCGGCCCCGATGGTGGAGCGGGTGGCGGTGGCTGGGCTGCTTTTGGAGCCGTATAGCCTTGCACACGCGGTGCTTCTTGAGGCGCTGGGCAATCCGTTTGAGATTGGTGGCGATGTGACGACGCTGGACATTGCGGCGGCGCTGATGTGCTTTGGCGAGCGTGAACTGTTACAGGGGATTGTGGCGGATCTGGGGGCGAAACGGGCACGTGAAGTGCTGTACGCCGGGCCTGCGATTCGGGAGGTTTTGGCGCGGGTGACGCGGGAAAGTCTGCCTGCGCTGCGGGCTTGGCTGCATGAGCAATTTGCGGCGGTGGGTGGAGCCACTGTGGACGCGGCGGAAGCTGCGGAGGAGGCGGCGGTGGTGGCTGCTGAAAAAGGGGCGGGCGGTCCGCCAAAAAAGTGATGGGGGCGGGCGGGGGCGAGGGTCCCCTGCCCGGCCTGGGCTGGCGCTGGAATCTACTGGACTTTTTAATGAGCCGATACGGGATGACTTACAAGGCGGCGATGCTGTTCCCCCTGGGGACGGCGGCGCGGTTGATGGGGCATGTTCGGGACGTGGCGTCTGGAGGAACGAGCCCGGAAAATCCGGTGATCGCGGCGATGCTGCGGGCTCGCCAACGGGTGCGGCGGTGGTATGTGGCGACGCATGAAATCATTGCGCCGGTGGCGAAGGGGGTGGGGCGTGATTGAGGTGATCCAGGGCGATGCGCTGCGGGTGGTGCCGGGGCTGCCTGCGGGGGCCTATAACCTGATTGCGACTGATCCGCCGTATTCTAGCGGGGGGTTGTTTCGGAGCGATCGCGCAGTGGTTCCGCTGAAAAAATACCTGCCGGATGAGTATCACGCGAAGTACCAAAACATGGGTTTTAGCGGGGACAATCTGGACCAGCGGAGCTGGACGCGGTGGACGATGGAGTGGATGGGGGATCTGCTGCGGGTGGCGGCCCCTGGGGCGGTGCTGATGGTCTTTATTGACTGGCGGAATCTGCCCGCGATGACGGACGCGATCCAGGGCGGGGGCTGGGTGTGGCGGGGGATCCTACCGTGGAGCAAGACGGCGGCGGCGCGGCCTCATAAGGGCTACTTTCGCAATCAGTGCGAGTTTGTTTTGCACGCGACGGCGGGGCCGCTGCCGGGGGAGCAAACGCACGCGGCGGAGGTGCCTTGTTTGGAGGGCTTTTTTGTGTATCCCATCACGAACAAAGACAAGCATCATCCGACGGGGAAACCTACGGCGCTGATGCGGGATCTTCTTGCGGTGTGCCCGAAGGGCGGGCGGGTGCTGGACTGCTTTGCTGGTTCGGGAACGACGGGGGTGGCGGCGGCGCAACTGGGCCTCGAGGCGACACTGATCGAAAAAGACGACCATCATATTGAAACGATCCGGCGGCGGCTGGTGGATGAAGCGCCGCTGGTGACGACTGGGGAGGGTGCGGTATGAATGACGGGAGTGTAAAATACGAAATCACGGCGGATTCTTCTGGGCTGCAACAGGCGGCGCGGCGGGGTGAGGGGTCGATTACGTCTCTGGGCCGGGCTGGGCAGGTGGCGAGCGCGGGGATGGTGGCGGCGCTGGCGACGGCGACGGCGGCGGCGACGGGCGTGGGTCTGGCGCTGCGGGAGGCGGCGAGCATGGAGACGACGGAGGCGGGAATCGCTACGCTGGTGAAGAATGCGGCGGTGGCGAAGGGGATCGTGGGGGAGATCCGCAAACTGGCGGCGGAAACGCCGATGGGGGTGGGTGAGCTGGCAGGTGCGGCGCGGGGTCTTTTGGGCGGCGGAACTGCGGTGAAGGATCTTAAAGCGGAGCTGCTGACGCTGGGGGATATTAGCGCGGGGGCGCAGACGGATCTGGCGGGCTTGGTGCTGGTATTGAACCAGGTGCGGGGCGCGGGGAAACTGATGGGGGGGGACTTTTTGCAGCTCCAACAAAAGGGCATCGGCGGCTTGCGTCAGGAGTTGGCGCGGGTGAAGGGCATTGATGTTTCGGAGCTGGCGAAGAGCATTGAACGCGGGGAGGTGAGCGCCGAAGACCTGATGACGGCTTTTCGGAATTTGACCTCTGAGGGGGGCTTATTCTTTGGGGCGATGGAGACGCAAAGCCGGACGTTGGAAGGTAAAATTTCCACGCTGGGGGATGCGTTCAAGAGCTTGCTTTTGGTGCCGGGGAATATGCTGCTGGAACCGGCTAAGGAGTTTGTGACGACGCTGACGGGCGGGCTGGAACGGGCGGCGCGGCAGGGGGCGGTCATTGGGGAGACGCTGAGGCTGGCGGCGGCGGAGTCTCGCCTGGGGGAAGTGGTGGGGGTTGGTGTGGCGCTGGGTCTGAAGACGGCGTGGCTGGGGTTGATTGAGTTTGTGGGGAGTTCTGGCGGGGCCTTCCGGCAGGCTATCGCGGACGAGGTGGCTAACGCGATAGCCATGGGCTACAATGCGAGCGTGGGCAAGCTGACGGGGGTGGAGCTGCCGGTGGATACGGGGAGCTTTGCGGAGGGTCTGACGCGGGGGTTGCGGTCGGATCTGGGGGAGCTGCAAAAGCAATGGGATGAGTTTACGACGGCGGGCCGGTTGAGTCTAGAGCAGGGATTGCAGGACACGGCCAAAGCGGCGGCGGAGGCGATGACGACGGCGGCGGGTGGTCTGGATGCGGCGGCGAAGAAGGCGGGCGCGGCGGCTGGTGCGGTGAAGGCTGCGGGCCGTGGGGGCCTGGGTGGGGCTGATACTGATGGCGATGGATTTACGAGCAAGCGCGAAAAGCGGGTCTTTGATCTGGCGCAAGAGCGGGGGCAACGGCACGCGGACGCGATCAAGGGCTATAGCCGCAAGCGGGCTGGTGATGTGGACTTTGGGGGCCTGGATGAATTTTACGCGCTGCAAATGCGGGAGCGCGGGATGGGCTACGAGGGGCGGCGGGCGTTTAGCGCGTTTGGGAATAAGCGGACGGGTGCGGCGAGTGCGGCGCAATTTGGGGCGGTGAGTGGGGCCTTTCGAGACGCGGCGGGTGACGCGGGTTTTGCGCCACGCGATAGGGCCTTTCGGGCGCTGGATCGGACGCGGGAGGCGGCGGGGGCTGCGGCGGCGCGGACGCCTGGGGCGGATGCGACGGGGACGGGGGTTCTGCGGGAAATTCTAATCGAGTTGAGGAGGATCAGGACGACATGAGCGCGATTGTGCTGGGCAATGCGAGTTCTAACTTTGCGTTGGAACTGCCGCGTCTGCGGCGGACGAGTGAGGGCTGGGACGAGATCCGGGAGGTGATCCGGCATTTATCCTATCTGCCGGTGGATGTGGGGGATAGCCGGATCGTGAGCGGGATTTCTGGGAGCTTTTTTGTGCAAGAAATCCAAACGCTGGGCTGCCAGTTGGGGCTGAAGGTTTTGGAGATCGTGAGCCTGGGCCTCGCGGGCGAGAAGGACGTGGTGTGGGAGCCGACGAGCTACGGGGAGCAGGTGTCGAGCGATTATTTCTATGGGCTGCCAGTGCCGGGAGCGCCGACGAGTCCGACGCGGTTTAGCGCGCAATTCACGGTGCCACGGGTGGGGATGACGGCGCGCTATATCAGCACGACGCTGCCTGATCAAACGGATGTGGGGGAGATGTTTGCCCCGGCGGTGTCGGGTGGGGTGCCGACTTATCCGCTGGAAATGACGCCGGACTTGGAGCTTTTTCATTACCCGTATGGCTGGTATTTGAGCAAGCGGGACGCGCAACCGCTGCCGCAAACGACGTACTATCTGGTGACAGATTATTTTATCAATCAACCGGCGGTGACTCTCAAGGGGGGCTGATACGATGGGTCGCATGGGAAACCAACTGGATAAGCTGCTGGCGGCCGTGGAGGACATGGCGCTGGTGAAGGGGGCGACGGTAAAGACGCTGATCCGGGCGATGGTGCGGGCGACGCCGCAACCGGGGGCGGGGATGGCGCTGAGGGAAGACGCGGAGGGGCTGAATTTTGACGTTATCTCGTCGGGTGGAGCGGCGGCGGTGTGCACGTTTGATGCTCTGGTGGAGCCGACGGAGGCGGGGTGGACCTTTCGGCTGACGAGCGGGGGGCTGATCGGTGGGGTGATGCCGGTAAATTTGTTTGATGTGTCTGACGTGCTGTGGAGTGAGGATCTGGTGAGCGGGTCCTACTGGATCGTGGCGACGGTGGCGGCGACGGATGGGCAGATTACGAGTGTGACGCTTTCGGCGGAATCTACCGCGCCGGATGCTATCGCGGCGACGGAGGGGGCTCCGCCGACGGTGGTGGCGGTACCGCTGTGGTTCGTGGCGGACGGTGTGGCTACGAGGCTGATCGGCTGCGGTAATGTGGGGTTAAATCCAAAGCTGCTGTATAGCTACGAGAAGGCGGAAGTGGCCTGCGGGGAGTGGCCTCTAAACCATGTGTGGAGCTGGGAGGTGACGGCGTGATCTTTGCCCCCTACTGGGATGGCTACGACCAACGCACGGAGGCGGCGATGGCGACGACGAGTAGCAATGCTACGGCGTGGGAGAGCAGCTCTACAAACGCGCCCGGATCTGCGGCGACGGTGGCGGGCAATGCGAGCATGGGGCGGAGCGATGGGATGACGGGCGGGGTGACGGGCGGGGGCGACTATGCCAGCTCGTCGCTATCGGCGGCTGAATCGGCGACTTTTAGCGAGCACCGTAGTGTGATGGGCGCGGGGACGGTCAAAACAGGGGCGGGGACGGCTGGGGGATCGAGTAGCGCCTCGAGCACGCAACAGGAGAGTGAGGCGGGGACATTCACGTACTTTTACGCGGAGACTATCGCGGGAGGTTCCTACACGGTGGCATCTGGCAGCGGGGGCACGGTGATCGCGACGACGAGCTGGCGGCGGATGCAACCCTCCACAGCGACGAGCAGTAGCACGTACAGCGTGACCTATGGGGAGACTAGCAGCGAGACGTGGGAGGACCCCATCGCGTCCATCGAAACGGCCTATACAACGGAGCTGACGACGACGGAGGTGGAGGGCACTACGACGACGGAGACGGAGTGGGCGAGCACGGCCTGGACGACGAGTGACGCGGACGGGGTGCCGGTGCCGACGGTGACGACGGCGACGGTGGCGGGGACGACCTCAACAGAGACAAGCAAGACGCTTGATACTATTATCGCGGTGGAGGTGGCGACGGTGGAGCTGCCGTGGGCGCTGGCGGCGGAACGGGTGTATCCGGGCCTGTGTAAACGGCTTTTCTGGACGGCATCGGCCCCGGTGGGCATGGTGCGGCTATGCGAGCTGCACACGGGTGTGGCGACGCGGGAGACGCTGCGGGAGTTGACGACGGCGGAGGGGGCGACTACGGCGGCGCTGAATACGAGCTTTTCCACGGAGACGGCGGGCCATACGACGACGGGGAGCACGCACAGCGCGTCGGGGAGCTCTACGGCGGTGACGAGTCTGGCAACGACGACGGAGCATCCGGCGGTGCTGGTGCCGCTGGTCGAGCCGGTGGGCACGGTGGTGATGATGCGGCCGGGCTACCAGTATGCAGACGCGACGGGGCCGCTGCATGATGTGTACCAGCTCTATTCTATCGCGGTGGCGGGGAGTGTGACTGACACGCTTGAGCATTTTTACCGGGAGGTGGGATCCACGGCGAGCGTGGGGGCGGGCCTGAAGCGGGTCTTTGCCCATCCCGAGGACACGATTATTTTGGTTTCGCCCCATGCTACGCCGACGATGACGAGCGCGGATCTGCCGAATGGATCGCGGCTGGTGGACGAGGCGGCAACGGTGACGTGGGAGCCGGGAATCTACCGGGTGACGGAGGTTTCGGGCGACTCGTCCACAAGCACGTTTAGCACGCTGACGGGGACGATGTCGGAAACGTACGCGAACGGGGTGGCTCTGGCTGTGGAGGCTATTAGCGCGGTCCGGGCTGCTACCTTTGGCGCGAGTAGTCCGCTGGCGGTCTGGGAGCTGCCCTGCATCGATCTAGATCATACCCTTTACCCATGAAATTAGTCATTACCACTTACGCAACGGAGGGCTACTGCTACGCCTTCGCGGCCCAGGCCCCGCTGATCCTGCAAAACCTGCGCATGGCAGGCATCGAGGAGGCTGTGTGGGTGCTGGCGAGCGATGCGAGCAAGACGGCGAAGGAGGCAGCTAGGGCGATGGGGGTGGCTCTGGGCGAGTCGGTGCCGGTGCGACATGTGGTGGTGCCGTCGGCGACGTGCAACCGGGGCACGGACCATGTGGCGGCGTCTAATTTGGTGATCGCGGCCCTACAAGATGCAGCATGGCATGAGGCACGCAAGGAGGGTGCGGACGTGGTGTGGAGTCTGGAGGCGGACATTTTGCCGCAACCAAAGGCGCTGCGTTGTGCGCTGGATATTCTGCGGTTCGATGGTGGGTGGTATGAGGTGGCGATGTGCACCTACCCAAACGCGGCGTATCTGGGCGGGCTTGGGGCGGTCAATAACCCGATTCTGCCGACGGTGTACGAGGACGAGCGCGAGCTGACGGCGGAGCTGGAGGCGGAGCTGACGGCAATGCGCGAACGTCAGGCGGAGCTTGCGCGGACTGGCGGCGAAGCCAGCGCGGAGGAACGCACGGCATGGGACGAGCTGGCCAAACGGGTCAAGGAAGCGCCTGCGAAGGGGAACGTTTTCGCCCTGAATGCGCAAGGATGGCGGCGACGTGGGTGGTTTGAATCGGCTTATCCTGGAATTGGGCTGGGCGCGATCCTTCCGACGGATTGGGTGGGGCTTGGCTGCACCGTTCTCTCGCGGCGCGCCTTGGATCTGGCAAACTGGGTCGGCTACGAAGGCCACAGCACGCAAGATTTATGGCTGTGTTCGCGCGTGTGGCTGCCGGAAACGGTCCGCATGGCGGTGACGAGTCATGCTCTTTGCAGCCACGTCAAAAGGGACAGAGAGGACAAGGAGCGGTTGCATTTGCTCTATGCTCATCACGCTTTGGGCGGTGAAACGCACGGGCATTTACGGACCAACAAACAGCCATTCAAGGCATGATTGCGACGACTGGAAGGGCTCTTTGGCGAGTGCTTCACGCCTTTGCGTTCACCTATACAGAAACGCCGACAGAGGACGACAAGCGGCGAGCTTTGGAGTTTCTGGGCTGGTTCGACCAGATTGTGGAAGAGGCCTCTAAAGGAGCGTGTCAATGTGGACAGCATTGGGCGGACTTGAGGGCACAATATGCGGTGAGACTGGATTCGCGGGAGGCGTTTTTCCGGTGGTCTGTTGGTATTCACAACGCCGTTAATGAGAGACTTGGCAAGGGTTGCGTTACCCTTTGACAGCTTTTCGGGGCGCTGTTTCCAGCATTTCCGCGCGTACCG
>Ga0056914_10000450_pt1 | contig 36399 bp, 23 predicted proteins | sample TNRBio252014_DNA_FD_55168 | JGI IMG/M metagenome (GOLD analysis project Ga0056914, IMG submission 55168) | Wastewater treatment Type I Accumulibacter community from EBPR Bioreactor in Madison, WI, USA - TNR Reactor_6/25/2014_ DNA | ecosystem: Engineered > Bioreactor > EBPR > Anaerobic-Aerobic >...
CCTCTAAAAATAAAGTTTGAATAGCGGGCAACAAAATTAATTTTAGAAAAAATTTGGAGAAATTTAAGTTTTCATGTAAAAATACGCTGAGTAGTTACAAATACTCCTTTAATTCCAAAGTATCCTCGGCGCTACAAGTTAAAAATGCAAACAGAAATAACAAAATCAATGCAACTTTTGTGTTGAATTTTAAATCAAAACAAAAATAGCCTTTCACTAAAAATACTGCCTTGCAAAAATAGGGTATACAATTATTGAGAAGCATAAACACCACCTGTTTCAACACCTAAAAATGGCTTATCTCTATTATCTTTATCACAAGAAACAAGCTGTTCATTTACACACTCACAAGTATTTCTCTGACCTTCTTCAAATGCACCACTACCACCTGCTCTTACGGCTAAATAATATCTATAAGCTGCTCGACGGCACCGCTCTCGAATTCTTCTAGCCTTTCTTTCGCTTATACCTTCAATTCTTCGTCTTTCGGCTGCACAAGCATCACATGCTGCTCTCATATCGGCTAAAAAATTTGTGTCGCATTGAGATCTTGCTCCGCTCCAGCCATCTCTAAATGCCTCAGGGTAACATGTGTTGTAACACAAATCATGTGCGTTACAGGCAAATCTAAAAGTACAAGCTCTCTTAATATCTAACTGCCCTTCGCTCATACCGTTTCTTACTGCCATTTCTGCATCTCTAAGACCAGATCTTATATATATTTCATCTGTACTATCAACTTCATCATCATGAGCAGCCATTTGATGTAACTTTGACAATCCGCTTATTCGATCATAATTTCCGGTTCTCTCATCGGTAAAGGGAACAGAACAACCATCCTGCAATGGATCCCGTCCATTACATTTAGTAGTAGGCTGTGGTACTCTTGGTCTTACCGAGTCACATTGCGCGAATTCACTTTTGTTCATAATGCACTGCTCCCCAAATGGGTCTAAATGATTTGCAGCGAAATACGCACTATACATTGACATCCCATCCACATAACCTAGTTTATCACGAGAAATAAATTGACCTAAATTTGCATCATAATAGCGCGAGCTGAAATAAAACAAACCAGTTTCTGAATCTAACTGACGGCCTGTGAAAAAGTAGGGGTTGTCGACTAAGATACTATCGGTAATGACTACGGGTTTGCCGTAGGCATTGTAGCCATAGCGTTCGCTTAAATTGCCGTTGCTGTCGGTGATGGCTGCAATACTAAACTGCTGATTACTGTGATAGAAATAAGTGCCGTTAGTGCTGATTAGAGCAATTGGGTCGTCAATATAGGTGGCGTAAACAAAACTTTGGTGTTCGGTGAATGCACCGCCGTTAACTGATTTATATTCGGTGGCGATTTGATAGTTTGAGTGTACAAAAACAGTAACAGTATTACCACTTGATTTTGAAACTCTGCGACCCAAGGCATCGTAGGCGTAGGCGGCGTTTACAGTTGGAGTACCTGAGGTTGAGAATGCTAACTGATTGTCAAAATCCCAGGTGTATAAAGAGCCGTCTTTATTTTGGGTTAAATTGCCTTTTCTGTCGTGAGACATTGGGTTTGCGTTTGAAAATAGGGTTTCGTAAGTTTGATTGAAAGTTCTTGTTTCAGTGTTTCCGTTAACAGTTGTGCTGTTCCAGGCACCTTCTAGGCTTAGATTCCATGATTGAGTTTGATTTAAGGTTGTGCCATTAGATGACCAAGAAGTTAATCTGTTCTCAAAATCATAAGCGAAAGTTTGACTTAAATTGGTGTTCACTGAGTCAGTCTCGGTTAGCTTCTGTTTGTTTGCATTGTAAGTATACGAAAAACTTGTGATACCTGCAACAGATTTTTGGCTTATGGTATTATCTAAATTGTAATTTGTTGTGTGGGTTAAGCCATTGCCTAAACCTCTAGAGGTTTCTCGCATGCCTGCGTCATACTGAAAATTCGCCATTAAATTGCCATCATAAGCGATGGAAGACAATTGGTTTCTATTTGTAAAGGCCTTGCCTATAACTTTGCCATTTGGGTAAATGGTCTGGTAATTTCGTTTGGCCGAATCAAAAAAGTGTGAAATCTGGTAGTTTTCGCCATTTGTGCTTAGACCTTCGGTTGCAACAGTTGAGTCACTATTGTAAGTTCGAGTTACAATATTTTGATAACGATTGCTGACGGCTTGGGTTAATCTGGATGCTTGGTCATAAGAGAAAACATCGTTTAAGGCGTCAGGGTATTGTCTTTGTAACAAGCGATTTGCCATATCGAATTGGTAGCCGATGATTACACCAGCTTGATCGGTTTGAGAGGTTTTTCTTTGAAGAGCATCGTATGTGAAAACAACTTTATCGGTGGCATCTTCTGAATCGGCGAAAATTCTTTCTGTCTGTAGATTTCTTTGGTCGTAAACATATTGAGTGGCGTTGCCTTGACCATCAGTCACGGAAAGCACATTGCTGTTGGTATCATAAATTTGAGAGACGACAGAACCAATGCGGTTAGTTGAACTTGACAAACGGTTTCTGGCATCGAATACAAAGGTTGTGGTTTTGCCTAAGCCATCGGTCTGTGAAATAATATTGTTGTTTTTGTCAAATATTTTACTGGTAGTGTCACCTTTGGTGTCGGTGCATGAAATATCGCGGTTACGATTATCAAAAATACAATCTAAACCTACATTATTAGCATCTCTTGATTTGGTTATGTTTCGATTGTTATCAAACTCAAACAAACTAACTTGATTTTCGGCATCGATTGTTTTTTGCACACGGCCAATACCATCGGCTTGGGCTTTGTTTGTCAGTGCTAATGTGTTTGGTGCAACAACTGATTTTGTTTCTAATAAGCCACCTACTACAGTATCGTAAACCATTATTTTTTCATCGCCCACAGGGTCAACCGTTTTGATTTCACGGCCTAAACCATCTTTGAAAATAAGTGTTTTTTCACCTTGAGGGTTCGTGATTTCAACCGCAGAACCAGCTGAATTAACACCTAGGTTTAAACCCACCAATTTACTAGCGTATTCAACATCTAAGCCTACACCATCAATTAAATTATCATCATAGCGATAACGAGTGGTTAAACCTTGAGATGCAGGTACGCCATCTTCACCAGCAATTGGTATTTGTCCATTGCCTAGTGCAGGGCGGCCTTTATTGGTAATGGCACCTAGTGGTTGCAACCAAACCGTTGTATGGATAGGGCGATTTCTTTCGTCAAATCTTGTGGTTATTTCATTCAAAGCCGTAATCGGTTGATTATTACATACATACGAAGCGGAATCAAAAGGTAAACCTGAACCAGCACTGGTATGAACGACATTCCCAAAATAATCGACATCGTACAATGTACCGTTCCCTAAAGGGTCAACCTTGGCTTCTAATCGACCACAACAAATATGCCAAATGGTTGTCCAAATGTTACCTCTAAAATCGGTTACCGTTTTTTCGGTTCTATCTAAGTTATAAGTGTAAAAACTGGTGGCGGCAACAGCGGAATTTGCACCTTCTGTTTTTGATTTCAACAAATTGCGACCTGTGTAAAGCATGATTGTAGCACATTTGCCAAATTGAGCATCGGTTACATCAAAATTTCTAGGGTGTAACACCAATTCTAAATTAGAGTTCGCATCAAACTGATAAGCGGTTTTGGCAGCATCTGCTGTGCCAAAGGCTTCAACAACTTCGATGTTTCGTCTACGACTATCGTAGGTATTGTTTTGAATGATACCTCTTGGGTCGATAGCTTGGGTAATGAGCCCCGCACTAGTTTTGATTTGATCTGTGACGACGAAAGATGCATTCGGAACCATTGCCCTAGTTAAAGTGGCGGCAACACTATGATTTGCCACAGAATTTGGCATTGTCTCACGCACAGCACGAATTGTTTCAGCATCACTTGAGCGGTAAGCATAAAAGGTTTTACGATTATAAGCATCTGTTGATTCCACCATTAGATTATTAGCATATAAATTTTTTGAGATCAAAGTAGTGGCTGTATTTGGGTATTGGGTCGTTTGGATTTCTCTATTTTTATAGTCATACAAGAAATCGGTACGATTGCCAGAGCGTACTATTTTGGTGATATGGTAATTGGTACCGTATTTGTAAGTTTTGGTGGTTTCCGCTTTTACCAAAGGGTCTACCACTGGCGCTATCACACCTGAATTGTTCATTGTAAAGGCACCCACTGTAATTTTAGTACAACGCCCATGTAGGTCATAATCATGTTGGGTTAAATTGCCATTACGATCTTTTTGGGTGACAATTAAATTTTGGTTTTGGTCGGCATCGGTACCATAAATAAATTGTTCGGTGGAAGTATCAGAATATTGCACTTTTACTACACGATCTCGCAAATCGTAAAAATAGATGGTGGTACGCCCAAGGGCATCTGCTTGCGTCGCAACGCGACCATAGGCATCAATTGTAACTGTTCTTTCAGCGCGGGCGCCACCAACATCATCGGCTGGCTCAATGGTCTTTACCAAAAAGTGGTTGGCGTTATATTCAAAATTCGTTACATTGCCACTGGCATCCGTTGAAGATTCTAACATAAATTGATGAGCATGGCCAGCAGGAAAATATGTCTTGGTATAAAAAGCATATTCTGGTTGATTTACATCGCTACTACCAACTGCTAAAATACCGACTTCTGTTCTTGTTAGATTCCCGTTTGCATCGAAAGTGTTTTTGGTTACACGATTGTCACGGTCTTTGTATCGAGTCACTTGCATAAAATCATTATATGAAAACTGTTCTGTGGAACCATCGCTATAAGATTTTTGTGTTACGAAATTGCGGCTGTTATACTGAAAATTAATCGTTACGCCTTTGTCGTCACGGGTCCAATTTGGGGTGTTTTTGAAAAGATTTTGAATGCTGCCTGAATCTTCCCAAAAACTAGATTCTCTCGTTCCAGTGATAGAATTCCAACCATTTGCACTATTAAAAGCCCAACCATCCTGATAGTATTTGTATTGGCGACCGTCATAAACATATTGCACTTTGCCTTCCACATAATTAACCCACTCATAAGGTGACGATGGGTTGAAAAGGTTAAAATATGCTACTTCACCAGCACCATTTACGACCATACGAACGAGCAAAGAAGAGGAGTTATACACCGATGGTAAACCATTCCAAGCTTGCTCTGAAAAGTTATTCGTCAGATACACTTTTTTACGGCGGTGGGTTTTTTCAGCCGAAGCATCGTTATAAGAAACAACTGTACATTGAGAAACAGGCTCTGTGGTATAGTCAAATGTTGAATTAGTGCCATCAGCGTGTGCAACATTCGTTAAAAAACCACCTGCATAATTATAAGTTACGACCTGTGTATTCGGTAGCACAATTGAGCTAACTACCCATTGGCCTGATATTTGAGTGGCATGATAATTAAACGACGCAGTTCTATTATAAGAATCTGTTGCTGTATCAATTTGATATTGTCTGCTTGGTGATTCATCAATTTCAGTTTGAAGCCAAGTTTTATAGGTTAGGGTTATGCCGTAACCATTTCTATCTTTTACGCTGGTTAATCTACCACCTAAAGAGCCACCGTCTAGAGTTATCACTTCAAAGCTAAATTTCCAACCGCTTTGGCTAGTAATCACAGCACTTTTAGCAAGGGTTAGGTTACTTGTCAAGACATTTGCTGCATCGAATAATTCCAGTTTGTTGCTAATACGCGCTTGGTCATAGGGTCTTAAATGCTCATAAAAAACGCCATCTTTAACATCGCCAAACAAGCCATCTTGATATTCGATGGTGTAATAATATTGGGGGTCGAAAAGTCTGATTTTGCTTCCTACGCCATCTGGTGTTAAGATAAGCGACATATCAAAATTGGAAAAAACACCCGGACCAAAGCTACTTTGCTCGGTGATATCTCTAAAGCGATGAAAGCGGTTGATGAAAAGGCCTGGCAAATCGTCTGTATGGGCGCTATCGCCACCGCAGGTATTACAACCTGGCAGTGCCGTTTTACCATTATAGTCACTGGCAACATGAATATGATTGAATTTAAAATCAATTGAAGATGCGATTGTAAAAACACCTTGTGAATCGTAAGCCGTAAAACCATTATTATCACTTGAAGCCAAACTGTAAGAGCATTGATCAGGGCAGGTTGTACAAACAGGTTTTTCTGTTGCTACTTTTGCATAATTCACACAGGTTCTAAGCTGTGTATTACCAACGACTTGCTGCCCTTGCGATTCTGTTGGGGTGGGGTTTGTTTGCTGAGAAAATGCACTTACAACAAAATAGAAGCTTAAGGCAAATGATAGAATCAATGATTTCAATCGCATATGATTATTCCTGACTAAATAAATTATTTTTGGTGATTGTGACGACAAATTTAACACGCCCTGAAGTTTCTGGGCAAGAACATAGAATATTACTATCGGCAATGGTACCTTCTGACGCAATAAAGGTTGCTTCGGCGAAACCGTCTTTATCCGCTTGAACGGTGATAGAGGTCAGTTTATTTTGAAAAGAACCCAAATCGAATGAAGTAAAGGAAACTGGCATATGTGGCAGCACCTTCACTTTTAGAACGGTTTTATCGTTTTGCGGAATCGTTACAAAAGCTTCGCTGATTCTCTGAATGGCCATAACACCAACACCGGGGTTTTTCGATTGAAACACACGCCCTGGTTCAATTACATCAAGATAGGCCTTCGGGTCTTTTTCAAATTGAACTTTGTCAAAGGGTTTTGGTTGAACCAAAGGGGAAAGGCGTTCAGGATACTTGGTATTTTTTAGAGCCGCAGCAACTGAGGCTACTTGAGCGTTTAGGTCTGGAGCAACCCCTTCGGTTACACCATAATTGGCAGATTGAGGTTTACTTTGTTCGGCATTTGGTTTTGAATTCTCGGGCGGTAAGGTTCCTGTATCGTTTGCATGTAATAATGAATCTTGTGCTGGAACATAATCTGCACCAGCAACGACCGTTGTATTTGATTCTGTGATTTGTGAATTGGTTTTTAATTCAGAAACTTGGCTTGGAACTTGCTGGGGGGGGGTATTTGGCTACTGGTTTATCCGAAAAGATAAAATAGCAGAAACCTAGCGTAACAGCCCCAAGAGATACTACAATTGTTTTGTTTTTCATTTTGCCTCAGGTTCTACAATATTTTTTCGACAAGCTTAAAATAGTTTTCGGAAATATAGGTATGATTCTTACTATGTCAAATGAAAAAAATTTATTTTGGCTTATATTTATTTGATTTTAGCAAAACATATTCATTTTTTTGGCAGTTTTAATTAAAAATTAGGTAAAAATTGCAATAAACAGGCAAATAAATTGACTATTAGAATAGTTTTTGTGCTCTATGCAGAATTTATAGATTTTGATTTGCTTAATTTTATAAAATTAGTCTTGATTGAATGATGAATGTTTTTGCTAATATTATCGGTTTTCAGTAACTACCACGCACATCAGATGCAGCAGGTGTCTTGTTTAAGCTTAATGGATAGTAATGAGATTCTTGCTATTTGAGTGGCTAAAGTCGCGCAAATTGCACGCCTCTACGGGATATTCATGGGTGTATGAGATACCCTTATTATAAGGTGGCAAAACACAGTTTTGGCAAGTGTCGTTGTTTTGCATCGCAAGTATTTTGTCTTAAATTTTTGGTAGCTGTCTGTTAGAAAATCTGTGGTTTTCACCCTCTTATGAAAATTTATTCATGAAGATTATTTTAGGCAACCTGCTCTATTTTCGGCGAGTAATTACAACCATAAAAAATTAATTTTTATTCTCCGTGCAAAAACTCTTCTTCCTCCGTGAAAATGCTTTTTCAGAATTATGCATGGTTTGGTCTTCTTTACTAATTTCTCACTGCTGCAAGTGTCTTTTTATTCGCGATTTATGCATCGCACTTATAATATTTCTATCGTCTTGGTGATATGCACTTATGGCATATGAACAAAACAGCCATGCCATTTAAATACCTTTGTCTAAAATTTTTTTTATATCACCATAGGAAAAGCCTTTTTGGCATAATCTCTGAATAATCTTTTTTGTTTCGACTTTTTTTTGTTTTAACTTCAAAATAGCGGCTTCAAGAATCTCATAATCCGATGTTTCAGATGATACGCTATGAATCAATTGCTTTATGTCATCTTTATCATAAACACTATTTCTTAATTTTTGGTTTATTTCCTTAATCGACTTTCCTTTTTTACGCATCTTACTAATCTGCAGTGATAATTTCGAATTATCAATATTTTTTTCGTGAATTGCATGTATATTAACCAATGCTTGTTTGATTAAATTACGAGGATACATTTTTTTCGTTAAATCAATTTTAATTTGAAAAACACCTTTGCCCTGACGCACTAATTTATTCACCATTTCTGTAATCTGTTCGGCATCGTTTAATCGAATAGATAATTTTTCGAAAACTTTTTTAGCCAATTCTTTATCATTACATTTACTTATCAATTGCTTTAAAAATTTGCCTGAAGACGGTCGGTATTTTTGAATATATTTTTCACCATAAGCAAGCAAATGATCAAAATCTTGATAAAAGGATAGCTTTGCATGTTGCTGCTTTTTGCGAACTTCAGCTAAAGAAACTTTACCTATTTCAACTGCTTTTATAAACCGCTTTTTCTTTTTACACTTTTTATCCAATAAATCCCAATAACTTTGAAACTCTTCTTTGTTATTGAAAATCTCTCTATGCGATGAAATGCCTGCAAATTCCTCCATTTTAAAAATAGCTTCCATTTGCTTATCTGTTAATTTCATCTTTTAAAATTAAATAAAATTTAAGTTACGACAGAATCTGTTTTTTTCTTACGCTTACAATTCGATAAGGCACTTCCTTCGCCCCTAATTCATGAGATTCAACTTTAGGTCTACCTTGCAAACCAATATTATAAACAATACCCATACTCGCCATCAGCACAATTAAGGAGGTACCACCATAGGAAACAAATGGCAATGAAATGCCTTTGGTAGGCAATAAACTCAAATTAACTCCAATATGAAAAACTGCTTGAAAACCAGCCATAAATATCAAACCAAATGCAATTAAAGTACCAAATAAATCTTTAGAATTAATGGCAATTTTTAATCCAAAAAACACCAACCCTACAAAAAGTAAAATCAAAACCGACATTCCTAAAAGCCCTGCTTCTTCACCAATTAAGGAAGCAATAAAATCATTATTCACAAATGGCAAGTAATGTAATTTGATTTGCCCCTCTCCTAGCCCTACTCCAGTTAAACCACCAGAACCGATGCTAGTAACCGCCATATACGCCTGATATCCAGAGGATGCTTTCAATTCTTCTGGGTTTAAAAAACCGCTAATACGATTTTTAATATGTTCAAATTTTATTAACATTCCTATCATCATGACAATTGCAATTGGTGACAAAAAAGAAAAATATTTCCATTGAAAACCACTGATTTGCATCATTAGCAATACTGTGCTACTAAGCAAAATTGCATTACCTAAATCGGGCTCTATAGCTATTAAAAAGATAATTATGCCCACAGGCAAAAACGACATGACAAATCCTTTCCAAAAATAGGATAACTTATCCTGTTTTTGGCATAATAAATGCGACAAATATAAAACAGATGCAATTTTTGCAAGCTCCGTTGGTTGAATCGATACACCCGCAATAACGATCCAACGCCTAGCTCCAAACACTTCGCGACTAATTCCTGGGATTAACACTGCTATCAACATCAATCCAGATAGAATAATTAATGGTAGCGCCAACTTTTTGTATATGTGATAATCAATTTTAGATGCAATATAAAAAACAAGAATCGAAATGAAAACATAGGCACAATGATTCACAATCATAGTATCACTGTTAATACCAACTGATAGTGAAAAACCAGAGCTATAAATAGCACAAAAACCAATTACTAATAAGCTACCTATGATCACTAAAAAAATATTTGTGGTTCTTATCATATACTTTTTCCTTTTATCTTATTTTTATTGTTGCTAATGCTAACAAAGCAAACACAATACCTACGATCCAAAAGCGTGCTACGATTTTAGTTTCTGGCATACCCAAAAACTGAAAATGATGGTGCAACGGAGCGCACTTAAAAACTCGTTTTTGAGTTCTTTTAAAAACAGAAACTTGAATAATAACAGACAATGCTTCAACAACAAAAATACCACCTGCCAAAATTAAAATGATTTCATGCTTAGAAAATAGAGCCACCATTCCAATAAAACCACCTAGAGCCAACGACCCGGTATCTCCCATAAATACCTGCGCAGGAAAAGAATTATACCAAAGAAACCCTAAACAACTACCCATGATTATTGCACACAAAACTGTTAATTCCCCCGCATTTACTATATGCATAATATTTAAATATTGTGCAAATTCTTTGTGTCCACATAAATATACAATTATTAAATAAGTTAATGTTACAAAAATCATGCAGCCAGTTGCTAAACCATCTAAACCGTCTGTCAAATTCACAGCGTTACTTGCACCAACTAAAGTCATTATAAAAAAAGGTAAATAAAACCAACCAATATCAATTATCCACTCCTTATTAAACGGAAATTGAACTACTGTCGTATGGTTATTAATTAAACCGCTATATAAAAATGAAAAATCAAATGTAATAATCTTTGATGCAGCAGTGGAAGTGTTAGGTTGAGTATAAGCATAAGCCAAAAACACACAAAGGCCCACCATCAACAAGATAAGCATTTTCATTTTCGCAGACATTCCTGGGCTTTTTAAAATTGTTAACTTCATCCAATCATCAACAGCACCTAAAGCACCAAGTGCTATCGTGCCAAAAAGAATAATCCAAAGCATACTATTGGATAAATTTCCCCACAATAGTGCAGATAAAGCAAATCCAATTAATATAATCACGCCCCCCATGGTAGGAGTACTAGATTTACTTGCATGCATTTCTGCAAGTTTCGCAGAATCTTTTTTTTCCGCTTGTTCTTTAATATTTTTAGATTTCAAAAAGCCAATGATGTATTTGCCTGCAATTACACTAAACAAAAATGCCGTGATTGCACCCATCGCTGCTCGAAATGTTAAATAACGAAATATGTTCAAATAACCATCATTTGGCCATAACTCATAAAGAAAATAAAACATTTTTATTGATCCTTCCAACTCTGAAAAATCGACTTTGCTACAAGATCGAACTGCAAACTTCTCGAAGCCTTAACTAAAATTTGATCCGATTGCTGAATATTACTATTGCACAACAAAACCATTTCACCAATATTTAAACCGATAAAATATTTACCTTTATAACCAGAGATTACTTGTGACCAACATTCACCAGATACTAAAACTAAATCAAATTGACATTTATTTAATTGTACAACTAACTCCTGATGATAACGAATCTTTTCATCCCCTAACTCTCTCATATCACCTAACACAGCAATTTTTTTGCCGCGTTTTGGTAAATGATTTAAAACTTGAAAAGCGGCGATCATCGAATCAAAACTTGCATTATAAGAATCGTCTATTAAATAAATGGGGCTTTCAAGCAATACATCCAATCTACCATGAATCGTCTTTATACCTTTTGAAGCACGCGCAATTTCATCCCAAGTAAGACCTAACTGTCTAGCAACGACTACAGCCGCTAAAAAATTACTAATATAATGATCTCCTTTAAAGGGAATCTCAAGAGTGGTACCATCAATGATGAGGACAGTCGAATTTGCTAACTCCATCGTTTTTTCAGGTTTTACATCACCGCTATTTAATCCATAAGAAATCAAGCGTTTTCCTGCAATGTTTTTTACAAAGTCTACGCAGCGCGTTTCAATATTAAAAATTGCTTTGCCATCTGGTTTCAAATGCACAAACAGGGAACTTTTTTCTTTAGCAACACCCTCTACGCTACCTAAAAATTCAATATGGGTAGGTCCGATATTGGTAATTACAGCAATATCAGGCTTAATAATATTCGCTAAATAATCAATCTCTCCACAATGATTTGTCCCTGCCTCTATAACGGCAAATTGATGATTTTCTTCTAAATTAAAAATCGTTAATGGTACACCAATCTGATTATTATTATTTGCAATCGTTTCTAATACGGGGCCTTTAATCGATAATAAATCGCTAATAAACCGTCTAGTCGTAGTTTTGCCCGCAGAGCCTGTAACACCTACCCAAGGTATTTTGCTATCGCGCCGAATACCTGCCGCTACTTGTCCGAGCGCCTTTTGAGTATCTTCAACAAATAAAAACAACCCCTTGCGACCATTAACTTCATATCCATTGTTAACCACCAACACTTCTGCACCATTCGAAATGGCTTGGTCTATAAAGGCATGACCATCTAGTCTCTCCCCAACTATAGCAAAATAAATCGCAGGGTTAGCAGGGGTAATTTGTCGCGTATCTATGGAAATCGTTAACAAACCCACCTGTTCCTCGGAGGGGTTATTCGTATTTAAATACTGAGTTAATTTATTTATCGTTAATTTCATTTACATCAAGACCTTTTCTGCAATACAATTTTGGCTTCTTCCTTGTCATCAAAATGGTGCTTCACATTACCAATGATTTGATAATCTTCATGACCTTTACCAAGTAATAACACCAAGTCATTTGCATCTGCATTTTTAATCGCATACTCAATTGCTTTTCTACGATCTACAATAGAAGTGTAGTTGGTATTTTTAGCAAAACCTGTTTGAATTTCTTTAATAATTTCTTCTGCTAATTCCGTTCTTGGGTTATCACTAGTAACAACAATCTTATCACAATAGGTTTCTGCTGATTTTGCCATTAAAGGTCGTTTGCCACGATCGCGATCTCCTCCACAACCAAACACCACCCATAATTTGCCATCACCTTTTAAACCTTGCACACTTCTTAAAACATTATCCATTGCATCAGGCGTATGTGCGTAATCAACAAATACAGCTGGCCCATTTCCAGAAAACTCCACTTTTTCTAGACGCCCACTAACCCCTGTAAAATGGCAAATCTTTTCTAACAAGCTTTCTAATGCAAAGCCAAAGTGATTTACAAGTGCCACGGCCTGTACACAATTATATATGTTATGCTCCCCTATTAGCGGTATGTGAACGCTAAATAGTTTGCTCTGAATTTTAAGTGAAAAATCTGTTCCGTTCAGCGACATTTTAATATTCATTATTTTAAAATCGGCGTTTTCACCTTTTCCAACAACAATAACTTTACTTTTACTTAATCGAATAACTTCTTTACCTAATTCATTGTCACCAACAACGACTGCAACGCCATCTCTTTCAATTAGATCAAGCATTTTTAATTTGCTTCGTTGATAATCTTCCATCGTTTTATGATAATCAAGGTGATCTTGAGTTAAATTTGTAAAAACACCAGATTTTAATTTTATACGCCCCAAACGCTCTTGTTTTAATGCATGTGACGACACTTCCATCACACAATAATTTAATTTATTTTCAGAACAACGGTGTAATACTTGAAATATGTTTGTTATGGGTGGGGTTGTATGCGATGCCTCCTCCGTAACTTTTCCATCCCAACAACTAATTGTGCCCATTAACCCACATTGCTCTCCCGATTTTTCTAATAAATAGCGAATAATAGTGGTAATCGTTGTTTTGCCATTTGTACCGGTCACTCCTATTATGTTTTCAATAGAATTAAACCCTGGGTAAACTAAACCTGACAATACACTTAAATTCTCCTGCAACCGAGGAAAAACCAAACATGGCACATTCTCTAATTGTAAAACTTCTCTTTCCGAAATAATTCCAACACAACCTTGTTTCAATGCGTCAGCTATAAAATCATGCCCATCAGATTTATTGCCTTTCATCGCCAAAAACAAATTCTTTTGCAAGGATGATTGAGAGTGCAAAGACAAATTTGTAAAGTCGACATCGTTTTTAGGTAGTTGCAAATTAAAATATTTAGCAATATCACTCAATTTCATTCAAGTGGTTCCTCATCTAACCCAGTGAATATCATAGATGAAGGTGGAACTTCCAAATACTTAAGTGTGTTTTCAACAATTGATTTTACAGCGGGTGCAGCAACAGTTCCGCCATAACCTTTTCCTAATGGGTCATCTAATAATACTAATACAACTATTTTAGGATTGTCTATTGGTGAAACCCCAATAAAAGAACCAATATGATGCGTATTTGAATAAAGACCATTAATAATTTTTTGACTTGTACCCGTTTTACCACCAATCTCATATAGTTTAGACCTAGATTCCTTACCAGTACCATCGTCAACTACTTTTCTTAAATTGTTTAAAACGCGTAAACTAGCTTCAGGTGTTATAACGCGCCGAATTTCTTCGTTCGGCCATTCTTTTACAATAGTTCCATCATCTAAAATTACTTGTTTGATGATTCTTGGTTTCATAAGAACACCACCATTGGCAATTGCGCCATAAGCCGCAACTAGTTGTATCGGGGTAACACTAATTTCCTGCCCCATTGCAATAGAAGGTAGTGAATAATCTTTTGTCCATTTAGCGACCGGACTTAAAAGCCCATATTCTTCACCTGATAAATCAATACCCGTTTTTTGACCAAAACCAAAAGCCCTTATGTATTCAGAAAAAACTTTATCTCCCATTCTGCTTGCGATCTTTGCTGTACCAATATTGCTGGATTGCGAGAAAACCTCTTCAGCCGTAATGCGCCCATTTGGGTGAGAATCTCGAAGTGTTCTAACCCCAATTTTTGCAAACCCAGGACCACAGTCAATCATCTCTTTTTCCTTAACAACATTTTCATTATAAGCTGCGGCAAATGTAAAGGTTTTAAAAGTCGAACCTGGCTCATAAATATAGTTCACCGCACGATTTCGCATAGTTTCCAGATGAAATTCTTTGTATCTATTATTGTCAAATCGCGGAAAAGAAACCATAGCAAGAATATCGCCATTGTTTACATTGCTAACAATTGCAACTGCACCAATTGGCCTAAATTTTTCAACCATCACCTTAAGTGCATCTTCAGCAAAAGTTTGAATTACACTATCAATCGTAAGCACTACATTCTTTTTTCGAACTTGTGCAGTTGGCTCTTCTAATTGCGACAAAATTCTATTGCCCCGATTATCTTTACGCATATACAAGTTATACTCTTGCCCAGACAACCATTTGTTTGTGCTTAATTCAATACCAGCTAACCCTTGATCGTCTATTCCTGTATAACCAATTAATTGGCTCAATGAAATCGAACCAGGATACCTTCTTTCAAACTCAGGAACAAAGTCAATAAAAGAATAATCCGAATTCTTTAAGTTTCTTAATCGCATTTCCTCATTTTCAGACAATATGCGCTTCAACCACTGAAAATACAAATCGGAATTTAATTTTGCTAAAATCGTTTCTTCTGGTATATGCAAAATACGACCCAACTTTTGGGCTAACACAGCCTTGTCTAAATCCTTTGGTATCATGCGCGGGTAGATACAACACGAGTAGGAACGAATTGACATTGCAAGCGGATAACCTCGCTGGTCAAGTATATCACCACGAGGAGTACGAATTTTAATAAAGGAAGTAGTAAGATTTTTTTTTATGGCCAAATATTTATGATGATCGACTACTTGCAGATAGTACGAACGAACGAAACAAATAAGCAATAACAGAATTACACCGCCCAAGTATAAAGAACACCAAAGAGATACATTATGCTTTTTCAACTTAATTCCCTTAATCTTCTAAATCCATCGGCGCATCACTGATTGCCATTTGGGCTTTCCATTTATCACTTAATTGCTCATGAAATTGCCTAACTTTTTCTATGCGTTCATTGGGGTTTACATAAACATTATGATAATAAATGTTATCAGCAGGGCGTTCTTTCAATCCTAATTCAGCAGATTTCTTCAGTAAATTTTTAGGGTTCTTTAACTTTTCGACTAAATAAATCTCTTTGTCTAATTGAATCAACTTTTCTTCTTTTAGCTCCAATAATTTACCAATGCGATAGCCTTCTTGTAATTTTTGTCGTTGCAAATGAATAATATATAAGCCAGCAATCAAAAGTTGTATTAAAAAAAGCAAAACATATATTCGTTTCATAATTTTTCTAATATCCTTAATTTTGCACTTCTACTTCTTGCATTCTCTTGCATTTCTTTGTCGGTAGGTAAAATGGGTTTTTTGGTCAAAATGCGACACTTATTTTCATCTTGCATTTGTCTAAATTTCCACTTTACGATTCGGTCCTCTAAAGAATGAAAGCTAATAATTGCAAGGCGACCACCCGGTAAAAGCAAATCAACTGCTTCCGGTATAACTTTATCTAAAACACCTAATTCATCATTTATTTTAATTCGTAATGCCTGAAAAGTGCGTGTGGCCTTATCTATTTTACCTCGCGGCCCCGGAACAGCATTACGAATAATATTCGCTAAGTCTTTAGTTGTTTTAATTTCTTTTGTTACTCGCTCCTTACAGATTGCTTCCGCAATTCTTTTATAGAATCTTTCTTCCCCGAATTCCTTTATTACCTCTTCTAACTCTTTCTTATTCACCCTTCTTAGATAAGCGCCAACCGATAACCCATGCCTACGATCCATGCGCATATCTAGCAAACCTTCATTCTCATCACGAAAACTAAACCCCCTTTCAGGTTGATCAATTTGCATTGATGAAACACCAATATCTAATAATATCCCATTTACCCCATAAATTTGATGACTAGCTATTACTTTTTTCATATCTACATAATTGTGATGGCAATAAACAATGTTGGTATATTCACTCAACCGGTTTTTTGCTACCTCAATCGCACTTTCGTCTGCATCAAAAGCAAATAAACGACCATTCTTACCTATCAGCTCTGCAAGCCCCTTAGAATGCCCCCCAGCACCTAAGGTTCCATCCACAAAAATTCGTCCAATTTCTGGGGACAACCCATCCAAAACTTCTTGATATAATACTGGAAAATGAATCAAATCGTTTATTGCCTTTAATGTTTATTAACTAACTGCAGACCGCTTTTCTGTTTCTGTATACAATTCAATTGGTGCATTATTTTTACAAGCTACTAATTCTTTGACATAAGAACTTACTTCGATAGAAGCAAATACAGCCCCATAAGACTTTAGGTTTTCTAACTTAGAAATGATTGCTGTAGCTTCCTTGGCCGCCGAAACGGTTTCAGGATTTCTCTTATCTAATTTGCCAGCAGGGAACAGTACGGCCAAGTTGTTAGTTATTTTTGATACCGAGGAGTAAGTCTGAGTCGTCATTGGGTTCCTTTCTAAGGAGGTTAATTTATAAACTAAAAGTCATCCGATAATTCTTTAAAAGTATCTCTAATTGAATCTTGGTAATTCTCTGTAAATTGATCAAAAGCCACTTTGTCCCATATCTCAATTTTGGCACCGCTACCAACAAAGTACACTTCCTTGTCTTCGATTCCAGCTCGGTCTAAAAGCTCTTTTTTCAAAGTAAATCTGTTTTGAGGGTCTAATTCAACCTTTTCAACACTAGCTCTTAAAACCTTGATTTGTTGGCCCACATCTTTTTTACCCCCCAAACGCAGTTTTTCCTCCATTTTGGCTATTACTTCATTCCAAACATTTACTGGATACATAATGATGCGCGAGGTGTTCTTTTCACGAGAAACTGGAGTCTCCCCAACAAAACCCTCATTCATTAAATAAAAAGATTTAGGAAATTCAGAAGTCGCGTCATCATCGCGAAGCTTGGCAGGCAATACAACTTGGGATTTAGCTTGGATTTTGATGAGATACTTCCCATTAAAACTCATAATTTCTCACTGATTCAAACTAAATTAACCTATTTTGAACTATTATGTGCGAAATCATATTACATTAAAAGCCTAATGCAAAGAAATTTTTAATAAAAATTCTGTGTTTTTAATATTTTTTATCTGAATTTAGCTTCACCAATCTGATAAACACAAACCCTTGTGTTCAACAATGAAACATTTTCACAATCAAAATCTCGTAATAATTTGATTTTTATTTCTTTTAAACTTTCTTTTGCCATGCTAAAAAATATAAAACATGACATTCATCTATAAATAATAATAGTGTATTTAGAATAAAACCACTAAATCGAAAACAACTATTTTTATAATTTTTGCCAGCCTGAATTTGAAGTTTTTTCAGCGACTGGTCACTTTAATTTTTGGCATTTTTGGCCAAATGAAAATAGACCACCAATATAAAAACAGCGAAGACTCGCGGCTCTAATAAATCAATCAAAAGGTGTTTGGAGCAATTTTTCTATTTGCAGATTCCCATACTCTATTGTGCCAACACTTAGAAACTGGGAACTCTATTCCCTTTCGATAGGCCGCAATGTCTTGAACGGTGTTATCAAAAACAATTGTATTCTGGGAAACTAAGCCCGCCTGAATATCTTTTTTAAAATCAGCCTGGGAACGACAAATGATTTTATTTTCGTAACGATAACAAAATTTAGGAATTACCGTAAAATTCCTCTTTAAAGTTTCGTCCCATTTCAAAACAGTCTTTTTCAAAGCATCCATGGTACAACCGCTTAAATTAAACCCTTCGCTTACACCACCGATCACTAATATTTGATCATCAATTAATTCATAACTCGATTTAAATTCTTTTCCTTCGCTTTTCCAACGGCTTAAAAATGGCTCTAATTTTTCTAATAATTCTTTTTTTTCTTCTTGATTAAGCTTTTGATCACCAATATAAACCCAAACCTTTGCATCGGCCGATAACTCACTAAATTTAACAAACATTATATTACTCCTCACAGGCTTAAAGCTTTAACTTTTTTGTCACAGAACCTCGAAATTTAAACCGCCTTATCTATTCAGTTAAGTCGATACTCTAACTCATCAACTAGAACTGAAAATTGATTTAATGCTTTTTTAACCGCATCTCCATCGCGCATTTTTACACCCGCTAACTCTAATTGTTCAATCGGAAATTTAGACCCACCCGAAGACAGAAACTGCATATAGGGCTTTAAGTTTTTTTCTGGTTGTTTTAGAACGCCTAGCGCAAGAGACATAGCCGCCGATAAACCAGTGGCATATTTGTATACATAAAAGGCATTATAAAAATGAGGTATCCGTAAAAACTCTAAATCATTAACATCTGTCGCCTGAACAACACCACAAAAGTATTTCTCAAATAAATTTTTATAAATAAGACGCATACTGTCTAATGTTAATGCTTCACCCTTTTCTTCTGCTGCATGCGTTAACTTTTCAAATTCAGCAAACATAGTTTGTCTGAATAATGTATTTAAAATATCATCAATTTTTTTATTGATTAGATAGGTTTTAAAGTTTTCATCTTTTGTATTAGCAATTAAATGTTGAAATAATAACTCTTCATTAAATGTAGAAGCTACTTCCGCAACAAATATAGAATACTTGTAATCTTGAAACGAATTACATTTCTTGCTATACATACTGTGCATCGAATGACCTGCCTCATGGGTCAAAGTAAAGATGCTGTCAAACGATTTTTCTTGAAAATTAAGCATAATATACGGCGGCCCCTTATAGGTGCTTGCTGAGAATGCACCTTGTTGCTTACCTTTATTTTCATACCTATCCACCCAACCATTTCGTAAACCATCTTCCAATGTGCTTGTATATTCATTTCCTAAAACTCTTAAGGAATCAATACACAGTTCAACTGCTTCATTATATTTAAAGCTTTTTTTAGTTTCTGCAAAAAGAGGTATTTTTAAATCATAGGTATAAATTTTATCCAATCCTAATTTCTTTTTACGCAATAAAAAATATTTCTTTAATACTGATAATTTTTCAGTTACTGCTTCGATCAAACCATCATACACACTAAGCGGAACATTGTCCCTATATAAACTCGCTTCTATCGCCGATGGAAAATTATGTAATTTTGCACGCAAACAATCTTGTTTAACACTACAGGAAAATGTTTGCGCTAATGAATTCTTATGCAAATCAAATTGCTTATAAAATTTAGAAAAGGCTTGTTTTCTAATTTCACGATCCTCATTTAATAAAAAAATTGGATAAGAACTATGTGTTAATGGTTCTGTACCTAAAAGAGTTTCCATATCATCGAAACTAAAATCTGCACTCGTTAAAGCTGCAAAAATCTTTTGAGGGCCAGATTCCACATCCTGATAGGCAGCTATTATTTTTTCTTCGACAGCGGATAAAACATGATTTTTATAACGAAAAGTCTTTTCAAGAACCATTCTGTAAGGCTTTAACAGCTCAGATTGCAAATACTTTTCAATAATATCCTCTGATAAATTTAAAAGCTCAGGGTTTTCAAAGCTACATTTAACAGCAAATAAAGTTTGAAGATGCATGGCCTTAGAATGCAAACCTTGAAAAATTGAATTTCCTAAATCTTCAGCGCGTTTTAAGTAGGCATAATAACTAACACTTTCAAGTCTTTCCAATAAAGAAAACTTTTTCTGAAAATACTCAAATAAGTTCTGCTCAGCAACCCCTAATTTGCCTTGATAGGAATCTAAATCATTTACACCAACTTCCAGCTGAGAACAGGCAATTTTCCAATCCTCCATTGTTTTAAATAGCAAAGTTAAATCCCAGCAATCCCCAGAACTAACACGACTTCTTTGAATCATCTATTTTTCCTTTTACCAATTACACAATTGTAACCCAAGCTTCATAGATGCCATATTCTAGAGACTGCCCCAAAAAAGACAAAGGTTTATAAGCTAAACCTGAGATTCTAAGACCTAACTACCTAGAAATCTAACTTAAAGTAACAAAATAGTACCTATGGCATAATTGCTAGTTAAATAAGCCTTAAAAACAACAGAGATAGTACTTACATTTGAAGCAAAAAAGGTTACAGTATTGTAATCCTAAAAATTCAACATTACAAATGTGTAATCATTTTAGGTTTTCTTTTTTTCTTAACATTGTATGTGTAAATCGAAAATCAAAATCTTTTCTGCTGGCATATCCATTGCTATTTAATCAAAAATTATAACTTTTTGAAAGGGTTAACTTCAAATGAATCGTTTTTTTTCTAGTGTTCTTTTTTTTGCTTTATTAACCACATTTTGGTTTTCCATGGCAAACGGCCAAGAGGCGCCTGCTCCCACAGAAACAACCACAACTATTTCAGCACCTGCCTCTGCTAACACACAGCCACAAAAAGCGGATAACGCATTTATCATGATGTGTACGGCTTTTGTTATTTTTATGTCATTGCCGGGCTTAGCATTATTTTATGGCGGTCTAGTTCGTAAAAAGAACATGCTCTCTGTTTTAATGCAAGTCTTAAGTGTCTTTGCCATGATATCTGTATTGTGGGTTGTATATGGTTATAGCTTGGCATTTACCGAAGGCAGTGGAGCACTATCACCTTTTATTGGTTCATTTGATAAATTGCTTCTAGGTGGCGTAACCGCTGATTCGACTGCCGTTACATGGAGCAAAGACACCTTTATACACGAATTTATCTACATTGCATTTCAAGGTGCCTTCGCAGCAATTACCTGCGGTCTTATTTTGGGTTCCTTTGCTGAAAGAATAAAGTTTTCAGCTGTAATGATTTTTTGTGCCATTTGGTTTACTTTCTCTTATTTGCCAGTTGCGCACATGGTTTGGTATTGGGATGGGCCAAATAGCATTATTGATGACGCATCTTCAAGTATTGCAGCCGCAAAAGCTGGTTTTCTTTTTCAGAAAGGTGCGCTTGATTTTGCAGGTGGTACCGTTGTTCACATTAACGCTGCTGTTGCAGGTCTACTCGGAGCTTATTTGGTTGGCAAAAGACGCGGTTATGGCAAAGAAGCAATGTTACCCCACAGCTTAACGATGACGATGATTGGAGCTGCCATATTATGGTTTGGCTGGTTTGGGTTCAATGCGGGTTCCGCATTAGAAGCAAACGGAATTGCTGGTTTGGCTTTTATCAATACTTGGCTAGCTGCATCTACTGCAACTATTTCATGGTTAGGTGCTGAATGGATATTCAAAGGCAAACCTTCGCTTTTAGGGGCTGCATCGGGTGCCGTGGCGGGTCTAGTAGCTATCACTCCTGCATGTGGCTTTGTTGGCATAGGTGGTGCGCTAACAATTGGCTTTTTATCTGGCGTTTGCTGTTTAATTGGTGTTCATAAACTAAAAGGATTATTAGGTGCTGACGACTCTCTTGATGTTTTTGGTGTACACGGTGTCGGCGGAATTCTTGGTGCCTTATTAACTGGCGTTTTTGCGGCCCCAAGTTTAGGCGGTCAAGGCATTTGGGATTATATTACAAACACAGCATCACCAGAGTATTCAATTGGTTCACAAGTTTGGGTGCAAGCACAGGGTATATTAATTACTGTACTTTTATCCGGTGCTGTTTCCTTTATTGCATACAAACTAATTGATGTCACAGTTGGTTTACGCACACCTGAAGAAGATGAAATGATTGGTCTAGATATTAGCTCGCATGGTGAAAATGCTTATAACGACTAATATCCATTTCGTTTACAATTATTGGATTTAAGATAAAATAGACGGGAGTTCACTATAACCCCCGTCTTCTACTACTTTTTACAACAAACAAAATGAGGTTAAATTATGAAACTTATAACAGCTTTTATTCAACCACACAAACTTCCAGATGTTAAACAAGAACTCTATGCGGCAAAAGTATTTAAGATGTCCGTATCTGATTGTCTTGGTTGTGGTCAACAAAAAGGGTACCATGAATCCTACAGAGGGGTTGATGTCGAAGTAAATCTACTTAAAAAAGTTCGCATCGATATTGGTGTAAATGACAATTTTGTCGATATTACAATTGACGCAATTATTCGAGGCGCTAAAACTGGCAAAGAAGGCAAAATAGGCGATGGCAAAATATTTGTTACAAATTTAGAGGAATGTATCCGCATTCGCACAGGGGAACGCGGTAGCGATGCCATAGGTTAATTTTCTAAGTTAACTTTTTGGAACTACAAAGGGGCAAAACAAACCGCTTGCCCCTTTAATTATTGAATTGAGAACTTAACCTTGAAGCCCCCAACTCCGATTCTTTGACTCACCATCTCTGCTTTTGATCTTTAATTCGTTTTTTTACAACGGCACATTTTGTAAAAAAATCTCATGCTCCCAAACTTTAATTTTTGATGTAAAGTGTTTTATACGCGGGAAATCTGGGTTTTTTTGCAAAATTTCTTTGATCGTTTCTATTTCTGAGTAAATGCCTTTATCGCACATGTATTCGATTAATTCAATTTGTTTTGAAATTTCTATAAAATGAAGCTCTTGTCGCCAACGCTTAATACCAGTCTCAACATGACTTTTCATTGGGTAGTTGGGGTTTTCATCCATTAATTGCTGAACAGCTTCTAAATCTGTATAATTACCTTTGTTTAGTTTTTTCTCAAACTCATTTATTTTTTTTGTTATTTCAGACCAAAGTTTTTCGTTTTCCCAATTTTGTATCGCAACCTCTACCTGCGTTTTCTTAGGGTAATTGGGGTTTTTCTGCAATAACTTTTTAAGCTCCTCTAAGCTTGAATAATTATCCAAATTAATTTCTTCTTCAATTTTCGCAATTGTTTTGTTGAGCTCCTCCCAATTTTCATCCCGTTTTGTATTATGTTTAGTTTGAACTTCTGGTGCAATTTCAGCAGGAGGTTTTTCCATTTTATTATCAACGACTGCAGGAAGTGTTTTAATTTTTTCAATTACAGCTTCTTGCTGGGCTCTTTTTGAGCTAAAATACAAATAAGATACAATCACAAATGCAGCAATAACCACTAAACTAATAATTGCATATTTCATCGATTAGCCTACTAATTTTTATCCAAAAACCGTTTTAATTCGATTTTATATTTACTGATTTTGTAGTGCATGACTCGTCCAGATATGCTAAGTTTGGCAGCCGCCTTAGCTTGATTTCCATGGGAATCTTTAAGTGCTTGTAAAATTAAACTCTTCTCGTAAGCAGAAACGAGTGCATCTAACTTACCCTTTGGTTGGCGCGAATCCGTGCTCATCATTTGTAAAGACGGCGGCAAGTGTTGCACTTCAATAGCCCCAGAGATTGATAACAAAGTGGCTCGCTCCAAACAATTTTCAAGTTCACGCACATTGCCCGGCCAATGATAACTCATTAACAAATCAATACTAGGCGTATCAATACGCGTTACATTTTTTTTAAGTGTTTTGGCATAACGCAAAACAAAATTATCGGCCAATAATAAAATATCGGCACCACGATCACGAAGAGGTGGCATATGAATCGGAAAAACATTTAACCGAAAATACAAATCTTCTCGAAAATGGCCGTCTTGAATAGCTTTTTCCAAGTTTTTATTGGTCGCAGCAATTACACGAACATCCGTTTTGATTGGTTTTAGCCCCCCCACCCGCTCTACTTCCTTTTCTTGAATCACCCTTAACAATTTAATTTGCGAGGCTAATGGTAACTCCCCAATTTCATCTAGAAAAATAGTACCATTATGTGCTAGTTCAAATTTACCAGGCTTCATCTTGTCAGCACCCGTAAATGCACCCTTTTCATATCCAAATAATTCGCTTTCTATTAAATTTTCTGGTATAGCACCACAATTGATTACAACAAAGGCATTATCCTTTCTGGCACTCATCTTATGTATAACGGATGCTGCAATCCCCTTACCCGTTCCTGTTTCGCCAGTAATTAAAACAGAAGTATCACTAGGTGCAACTTGACTTATCAAGTAATTCACATGCCGAATAGGCTCACAATTTCCAATCAAATCAGAACCACTCGATAAATGTAACATTTTCTTCAAGCCACGGTTCTCATCTAGCAATCGTCTAGTGCGAACACGATGTGATAAAAACCGACAAACTTCTTCTAAAAACAATACCTCATTTGCCAACGCATCTGTTGACACAAATATCCGATCAACACTTAAAGCACCAATTACTTCCTTATCAAAAATGATGGGTACACAAATAAATGCTAACTCCGAACGATTTAACTTCTTTCGCGATTTAGAGCGATCTAAAAATAATGGTTCTTTTTCCAAATTAGGGATAGCAACCGGTCGACCCGTCTCAATCACCTTACCTGTAATGCCCTCGCCCAAACGATAAGATATATCAATATCACCTGCCTCAAAACCATGGGTTACATCTACCACAATTTCATTCAAATCACGCCGATAAATCGAAATCATCCCTCGATTCATACCCATATCGCTCGCTAACACCTCCAACACTTCCTTTAACACTACACCAAAATCGTGGGATGAAACCGTTTTAGATGCAATCTTATGTAAAACTGACAGTTCTTGATAGGTAAATTGCTCCGACTTGTTCTTCATAGTATCCGCTTAAAATTTACAAAATTAACAAATTTAACCCCTAAATCTTACAAAATAGTAAGCCTCTGTAAACCCAATTACAATTTCGTAAATCAATTTTATATTTAATTTTATTTCCTAGATATTTCTCCTTGCACAATAACTTTATCCTCTATAATTTTGCAAATTTAGTGAGGTTTTATCCCAAACCAAACAGAGAGAGTCAACAGAGATATTACTTTATTTTATAGGAAAAGCGAATGAATCCATTTGGTTACCCAAAAGCAGAAGGCCTTTACGACCCCAAATTTGAAAAAGATGCCTGCGGCATCGGTTGCATTACGGACATAAAAGGGGCCAAATCTCATGCGGTTGTTGCAGATGGGTTAAAAATACTTGTAAACATGACCCATCGAGGTGCAACAGGGTGCGACCCTTGCACAGGCGACGGTGCAGGCATCCTGACTCAAGTACCCCATGAGTTTTTTGAGAAACAACTTAAACAATTAGATATCACTCTTCCTAAACCAGGGGAATATGGCGCAGGAATGATGTTTATGCCTAAATCTATTCAATGCCATGGCACTATCAAAGAAATAACGGAAAGTATCACCAAACAAGAAGGTCAATTCTTTTTAGGCTGGCGCAATGTACCTGTTAATAGCAGCGTGTTAGGTGAGATAGCAAGAAGCTCAGAACCACATATCGTGCAATTTTTTATTGCAAAAAACAACAAAACCAGCATCGAATTCGAAAGAAAACTCTACATCATTCGCAGACAAATTGAAAAAGAAATGCTAAAACTAGGCGAGGAATTCGTAAAAGTCTATATCCCTAGCCTATCGTCAAAAACGATCATTTATAAAGGTTTATTGCTAGCAGATCAAATAAATCAATATTATTTAGACTTGCAAAGCAAAGATTATAAGTCTGCTATTGCTCTCGTTCATCAAAGATTCAGCACAAACACCTTTCCTGCTTGGCCTTTAGCACAACCATTCCGTTTTGTTGCCCACAATGGTGAAATTAACACCTTAAATGGAAACATCAACGCAATGCGTGCGCGCTACAAAAGCCTAAAATCTGATATTTATGGCGATGATATTAAAAAATTAATTCCATTCATACAAGAAGGCGGTAGCGACACAGCCTGCTTTGACAATACACTTGAATTATTAGCAATGTCAAACCGCTCCTTACCACACGCTATGATGATGATGATTCCAGAAGCTTGGGGGGAACTATACCCTATGGGCAAAGACCGACGCGGGTTTTATGAATATCACTCCATGATCATGGAGCCATGGGATGGCCCAGCCGCTATGATATTCACAGACGGTGTACAAGTGGGTGCTACTCTAGACCGAAACGGTTTACGACCAGGCAAATATGTTGTTACAACAAAAGGTAAAATGATTATGTCTTCAGAAAGCGGAGTGATAGATATTCCGCCAGAACAAATTATTGAAAAAGGCCGCTTGCAACCAGGTAAAATGATTCTAGTAGACACCGAAAAAGGTCGAGTCATTTATGACCATGAGTTAAAAGCGGGTATTTATCGTAGTAAACCGTATCGTCGTTGGGTGGAAGCAAATAAAATCAATATTCGTGGGTTTAATATTTTTCATGAACAAGAAGTCGTCTCTAAAGAAGAATTATTAGCTAGACAACTTTCTGCAAATTATACACACGAAGATATTGATATCTTAATTTTGAAAATGGCAGCAACCGCACACGAGGCTTTAGGTTCAATGGGTTATGATGGCCCGATTGCCGTATTATCAGATAAACCAAAATTAATATTTGAATACTTTAAACAGTGTTTTGCTCAAGTGACTAACCCTCCGATAGACCCAATCCGAGAAAGACTCGTAATGTCTTTACGCACCCATATCGGTAGAAACAGAAACATTCTAGAAGAAGGTGGTACTTGTGCGCACTTATTTTCATTAGCAACCCCTATCATTAACAATGAAGACTTGCGAAGAATTAAAAGCAAAGAAGACGAAGGGTTAAAATCTATAACAATCCCGATTTTGTTTGATGCAAATGGTGGCGAAAATGCATTAGAAAATGCCTTAACATCTGTTTGTAAACTCGCAGAAGAATATTCACAACAAGACTATTCGATTTTAATTCTTAGCGATAGAGGCAAAAATTCTACCAAGGCTGCAATTCCTTCTTTGCTTGCAACTGGTGCCGTTCACCACCACTTAATTAAAGCTGGTCTTAGAACTCAAATCAGCATTTTAGTAGAATGTGGTGATGCAAAAGAAACCATGCACCTAGCTCTTTTAATTGGTTATGGGGCAAGTGCTGTAAATCCGTATCTTGTTTTTGACACTATTGCCGATTTAGTAAAAGAAGGCCGATTACCCAAAAAAGTAGATTCCATTCAAGGTTCTGAAAATTTCATTATTGCTGTCAATGAAGGTTTGCTAAAAATTCTTTCTAAAATGGGCATTTCTACTATTCGCAGTTATCGCGGGGCTCAAATTTTCGAGGCATTAGGTATTGCTGACTCTGTCATTGAAAAATACTTCTGCGGAACACCTAGCCGCATTGGCGGAATCGATCTACCCAAGATTCAAGAAGAAACCTTAATTATCCATAGAAAAGGATATCCTTTAAAACAATTTCAACCTTTAAAACTAGAAGATGGCGGCGAGTTTTATTTACGAAAAAATGGCGAAAAACATTTATGGACAGGTATGTCGGTAGTACACTTACAACATGCTGTCCGAAATAATGATCGCAAAGCCTTTCATATATATTCTGAATTAATCAACAATCAAAATACCGAGCATTTTACTTTGCGTGGGTTACTACGATTCAAAAAGACTACTCCTATACCATTAAGTGAAGTCGAACCTATTGAATCCATTATGAAAAGATTCTGCACTGGCGCAATGTCTTTTGGCTCCATTGGCAAAGAAGCTCATGAAACGCTTGCCATTGCTATGAATAGTATTGGTGGCAAAAGTAATACTGGGGAAGGCGGAGAAGACCCTGCTCGATTCAAAATACGCCCTGACGGCACCAATGCCTGCAGCGCTATTAAACAAGTAGCATCCGGCCGATTTGGTGTAACAAGTGAGTATTTGGTGAGTGCAAAAGAAATTCAGATTAAAATCGCCCAAGGCGCAAAACCTGGTGAAGGCGGACAATTACCAGGGCACAAAGTAACCGGAGAAATTGCTAAAACGCGACTAGCCACGCCAGGCGTAAGTTTAATTTCACCTCCACCACACCATGATATCTATTCTATTGAAGATTTAGCCCAATTGATTTTCGACCTAAAACATGCAAACCCACAAGCCGATGTCAGCGTAAAACTAGTTGCAGAAGCAGGGGTAGGCACAATTGCAGCTGGTGTTGCTAAGGCTAAAGCCGACCAAATTACTATTGCTGGATATGATGGCGGCACAGGCGCTTCTCCACTAAGCTCTATTAAACATGCAGGGGTTCCGTGGGAGTTAGGCTTATCCGAGACGCAACAAGTATTAGTAAAAAATAATCTACGAGGTCGCGTAAGACTACAAACCGATGGTCAATTAAAAACAGCTCGCGATGTAGTGGTTGCCTGTTTACTTGGGGCAGAAGAATATGGCTTTGCCACGGCTCCACTAGTAACTATTGGTTGCATCATGATGAGAAAATGCCACAACAATACTTGCCCTGTTGGGGTTGCCACACAAGACCCTGAATTAAGAAAAAAATATACTGGAAAACCAGAACATGTAGTTAACTTCTTCAGGTTTATTACTGAAGATATTCGTGTATTGATGGCACAGTTAGGCTTTAGAACCCTAAAAGAAATGGTCGGACGATATGACTTGCTTGAACAGCGAGACGATATAACCCATTGGAAGGCAAAACTAGTAGACATGAGCAAAATTCTTCATATTCCTAAAGAATATAACTCTGTGCCTTATTGCTCTAGCGAAAAACAAGTCGACATTGTTTCAGATTCTTTAGATTACCAAATTGCCGAATTGTGCGTAAAAAGTTTTACGAATAAATTTGTTTCTATTATTGATCTGCCCATAAGCAATTTAGATCGTGCTATTGGTGCCGTTTTAAGTAGCCTTATCACAAAGAAATATGGAGCAGTAGGCTTACCTGAAGATACGATTAGAATCAACTTTAAAGGCATTGCAGGGCAAAGTTTTGGTGCATTTTTAACTCGTGGCGTTACTTTAAATTTAGAAGGCGAAGCCAACGATTATGTAGGCAAAGGCTTATCTGGTGGCAAAATAGCCATTCGCCCACCTTCCAATGTGCATTACGAACACTCTGAAAATGTTATCATTGGCAACACGACTCTTTATGGTGCAACTTCTGGCAAACTATTTGTCAGCGGTACAGCTGGTGAAAGATTTGCCGTTAGAAATAGTGGTGCTATTGCGGTTGTCGAAGGCGTTGGCGACCATTGCTGTGAATACATGACTGGCGGAATCGTCGTCGTTCTAGGTAAAACAGGGGTAAATTTTGCAGCAGGCATGAGCGGCGGAATAGCTTATGTATACAACCCTACCCACAATCTTGACTTAGTAAGTAATTTGGACATGGTCGATATTGAAGAAATGTTTGAAGAAAACGATTTAATTACCTTAAAAAATCTGGTAACAGAACATTTTGCGATGACGCAAAGTAAGAAAGCCAAGGCAATTCTTGATAACTGGGAAAATGAAAAATATACATTCGTAAAAGTATTTCCAATGGAATACAAACGAGCTATTCAAAATATGTTACCAGAAACACTAAAAGAAGAGGAGATTATACACCATGGTTAATGGAACAGAATTTAAAACGATTCCAAGAAAAACACCAGAACATATTGACCCAAAGTCTCGCATAACGAATTTTGAAGAAATCCATCATTCTGGTTCTACCAAACACACCGAAGAACAATCTTCACGGTGTATGGATTGTGGCATACCATTTTGTCACACAAATTATGGTTGCCCTCTAGGCAATTTAATCCCTGAATGGAACACCTTAATTTCACAAGGTAAATGGAAGGAAGCCGTAGAAAGAATGCTTGAAACAGATACCTTCCCTGAATTTACGGGTAAAATTTGCCCTGCACCGTGTGAAGGCGCTTGTACAATGGGCCTTTATAATAACCAACCCGTTACGATACAAGAAATTGAATTAGCCTTAGCTGAAAAAGGTTTCGAAAATGGCTGGATCAAAGCTTGCCCTCCATTGACACGCAACGGCAAAACAATTGCAATTATCGGTTCAGGCCCAGCAGGTTTATCGGCCGCCTTTTATTTAAATAGAAATGGGTATACGGTAAAAGTATTTGAAAAAGCCAATCGCGCCGGAGGCTTATTAACCTATGGCATACCAAATTATAAGTTGGATAAACAAAAAATCGTCAAACGCCGAATCGATCTAATGATGGCCGAAGGCATTCAATTTGAAACTGGTATTGAAGTTGGTAAAGATATTTCTCCTGCGTACCTAAAAAAACAATTTGATGCCGTTTTAATCGCAACAGGCGCAGAAAAAGCTCGCGATCTTCCTATCTCAGGTAGAGAACTAAAAGGCGTTCATTTTGCAATGGAATTTCTAAGTCGTCAATCAATGAAATTAGCAGGCGAAACATTACTAGATGGTATTGACATTACAGCTAAAAATAAATCTGTGGTTATCATTGGTGGTGGCGATACTGGTTCTGACTGCTTAGGTACTTCCCATCGCCAAGGTGCTACAAATATCGTTCAATTAGAATTAACACCTCCACCACCAAAAAGTCGCGCTGAAGATAATCCATGGCCTCTTTGGCCATTAATCTATCGTACTAGTAGTTCTCACGAAGAAGGCGGTGACCGGAAATTTAGCGTTATGACAAAAGAGTTTTTTGGCGAAAATGGTCAAGTGAAAGGCATCCGTTGCGTCAAAGTCAATATGATAAAAGAAAATGGCAATGTTAAATTTTTAGAAATTCCAGATACGGATTTCGAAATAAAAGCCGATCTAGTTCTTTTGGCAATGGGCTTTACTGGGCCAACAAAGGAACTCCCAGCTCTTCTAAACTTGGAGCTTGACGCTAGACAAAATATTAAAGTCAATAAAGATATGATGACTTCTGTGGATGGCATTTTCTCAGCTGGTGACGCTGCTACTGGGCAATCACTTGTTGTTCGCGCCATCGCCTCGGGTAGAGATGCAGCTCATAAAATACAAGAATACCTAAATCAAAAGGCAACAAAGTAATCAAGGTACAAAAAATGACTAGATTACCAAGTAGAGACATTCAAAATGGAGAGTCTCTACTTGTCATTACTGAATATATTGTAGTCGACTGCCAAAATAAAAATCAAGATCAATTGAAAAAATTTTAAAAGACTATTATTCAATAATAATGGGAAGCCTGTGAAATCATTACAGTTTTAAGCTAATCAATGTCTTTATGAGGCACCGCAAACTCCAGGTATTGATGTATCATAATTATTCCCTAAAAATCTAATAAAATATTGATAGTTTTGTTTTTATATTGAGTTTATTTTCAAGACCATATAATGCTTCCTTCTTTAATTATTAAATCTGAAAGGGAAAAAATGTTGATGAAAAACTTTGCAATTATATTGGTATTACTTTGTGTATATTTTGAAAACAGTTTTGCACAAGAGAGTAGCGTTAAGATACAAATTCGTGAACCTCAAAAATTAATTGGCCAATTAGAAAAATATGTTTTTGGCAATGGCTTACAATCAAAAGAAAGCGATGTCTTTTTTTCACCCATTCAGAAATCATTATTAACAACGATTCAAGGCCTAGAGCCTTTAATCGGAGTAAAATCTGAAAATATTCTTGACCTATTAAATGCCAATATCGATTTGACTTATGATACTAATTTTTCAAGGTTCAAATTTCGGGCAGATTACCCAACAAAAGAAATCGCCACAAAATCGGTCGATGTTATTAAGAATCTGTTTTCCTCTAAAGCAAGCATCATGCTTACAGAAAAAAAAGACGGTGAAATGCTTTGTTATTCCGATGAGGTCAATGGTAACTTTTACATGAGCATAGTAAATAACAGCTTGTACATTCAAGCAGGCAATTTTAATGATGTAGATAAAAAGAAAATTTCATATTCACCATTACCGCTTACAAAAAGTAAACCTGGAGCACTCTTCAATTTTATATTAACACCTGAGTTAATGCAAGAAGCAATGAAAGACGAAAAAATTCTGAATGCACTATATGGGCAAGGTTTAAATTATACATTGTCATTTGCAGATCATTTCATTGAAGTAAATTCTGAGATTAAATTACCCAAAAGCGAATTCTTTCAAGCCATTGCACCAAAAACTCCAATTTCCAGTCAAGCCTATAAAACTATTTCTCAAAATGCTACTTTTGCAATTGCTGTAAATTTTAACTTTTCGCAAATTTTGCAAACTCTAACTCTGTTAAAAGAATTTCCTGAAACCAAAGAAGCTCCACAAGCTATTGAAAAGGCAAAATTAAACTTTTCTGGCTTTACAAATCTTGATTTACAAAAAGACTTCCTTGGGCACATGGGCAATGAAATAATTTTTTCTTCCATTCCAGAGGAAGAATCTGGTGGTAATCCAATTTTTAGCATTCTAAGCTTAAACTCTTTTTATTTCGCAATACCATTAAAAAATAGCAATGCTTTCGAAACTTCTTTGGTAAAACTTTTAACTAAAGTAGGGCAAATTGCATCAGTTACCCCAATCGCCACACCAGGTGATGGAATTCAGACAATTACATTAGAAGGGGCAAAAGCATATTATTTAAGAATTGCACAAGGTTTAATAACTCCTTGCTTTATGATAAAAGAAAATAATCTTTATATTACTACAAATATTGCTTCACTAGAATATATAAATAAAAACTGCAACACTTGGGGTACAATAGCCGAATCAAAAGATTTTCAAAACAAAGTGCCCACCAAAAATGCGACTGTGTTTTTATATGAAAAATTTGCGGGAAACCCAAAACGCACTAATATAACCGCACACTTAACTTCAACTGCTGCTTTGGGCACATTGATCTTTTGTAATTATATGGGCAATGAAATGCTAAACCCCACCTCTTCAGGTGACCCTTATAGACAAATTGCTGCAATTATCAAACCGATAGTCTCTTCAATTGATTTTGCTCGTTACCCAGCCTCTAAAAATTTTCAAGTTCCGTACGGGGATAAATATTACTATTGGACATTTCAAAATAACACCCTTTATTATACCGAAAAATCTGGCCATATTTTAAACGACATAAATGGTGTGCTTCCAATTGTTTTTGTGACTGCAACCATAGCCACCATTGCAGTTCCACAATTACTAGATGCTCGTCGTCACTCTAATCAAAGAGCAGCAATTGGTAGTTTAAGAGCGTACATGACAGATCAAGAAACCTACAAAGCTGACAATTCTACTTATGCAACTATTGCGCAATTAAAAGCAAATGCACAAATTGATTTAACAAAAGAAAAAGCGGGGTATGTCTTTACAGAAATTATCAAAAAACCTACTGAAGACTATTTTGCCATTCTTGCATCACCCAAAACTTGGGGTTCTTCTGGCAAATCTCATTATATTATCACAAGCATGGGAACCGTTAGAGCTTGTTTGACAAAAGATTTGCCTTACGACTTTACCAAAGAAACACCTGAAAAAATAATTGAATTAATCGAGGAGCTCCCAGAAGCAAGATAATTACTAAAGGATTACAAAAGAACAAAAAGCTAATTTCCCACATTTCAAAGCAGTTGCCACATAACTGTAAATGAAAACGGGGACTTAGCTTGTCTTTTCATTGAAGAGACACAAAGGTTCTTTCTAGGGGGTGCATTCGTCTTATGATGAAGTTTTGTGAAGTTTTAAGGCGATTACTCTACCAGACAACGGCGGTGCGACACTTCGCCGATCTGGCTACGCAAAAGACTGCGTAACCAGACCCTCCGTGGTCTGGTAGTGAAGACTATGGACAAAAAAGAACAACCCTCATTAATTAGCTTGGTTGCATTCGTCTTATGATGTAGTTTTGTGAAGCTTTAATTGGCGATTACTATACCAGACTCGCTATTAGGCAAAGGTGGTGCCACATCATGAAGAGAACACACCCTTTCTAGGTAATCTCAACAAGATCAGCTTCTATTTTCAAATTTCCCAGCCATTTTGTTTGATTTTGTATACAGCAATTCCAATTGTCGCTTGACACCTACTTGGTTTAACAATAACCTCTAATGACTCTGTAAATTCTTCTTAGAGTTTACCAACAGCCAATGCCCTTTTTTATTAGAGCCGATTCGCTTCAAAACACCTATTTCCCTCAACGATTTAAGATGTTTGACAAATATAATTTTTATGTTTTCTCGACCACTTTAATCAAATTGACAAATGTCGTCGGAATAAATGCCAATGGTTCAGTTCGATAAAGATATTTAAAGGCCACATAGTCTGTAAAAAGGTGCATTTTAAGGCTTGTAGAAAACATAAACCAATTTTCATCTTCTTTATGTGCCTTTTGTTTTTTTTCAATGACCATTTTCACTTTCCTTAATGGAAATTACTCTTTTTTAAGATTACTTTTTACTTCAAAAAGCAAAATTTCACTTTCATTATTTCCAACCATTTTATTAATAAGATCATGATTAATTATTAAAGAGTTTGAATCAACATTTATATCTAAAAAATTTCGGTACTTATCAACTAATAAATTTGATAAACTAAGGCTTATGCCATTATTAATTAAAAATATCTTTATTTTATCTGATGTGCAATATTTGATTTTTAAATAAAAATCAGGTTCAAGAAAGTCTAGATCATTAATAGTTTCAATAAACTTTATAAAATTGTTTTCTAAAAAATCCTGTTCTTCTTTAATTCGGACAATTGCTAAGTTAACTCTTTGTTTACTTGTTTTCTTCTTTAAATCTATCCATAAATTCAATATGCCGTCTCTTTTTACTTCGCCCCATTTGCGGCCTACATAAACTAATGATTCTTTACCTTCATTTTCAATTTTTTGCCAATAGCGTAAAAAGCTAGCAATCATTTCAGAATAGGAAGCATTTTTAATTCGCCAATCAAGAAACATTTTATAAAATGTTTGCGATTCAGGTTTTAATAGTCTTTGAATATTCTCATTTTTATTATCGTTTTTTGTGAAGACTAAAAAAACATCTTTAATAATTGAAAAAATTATGCTCGTATCATTTATATTTGATAATTTTTCCTGCCGTTTCAATTCAACAACATTTTGCATCTCTACTTCATTTGTAAAAATATCGATTTCAGAAATATTATTTGCAAAGCATAATTTTCCTACTTCAGTTGTTGCTATCTTTTTATTATAACCTGAAATAACTCCATTTTCAAAGTTTTCAATAAACTCCTCAGCAGCATTAAGATTCTCTTGGTTTTTATGATTAATATTTACATTTTTTAAAAGAATATTTTCGGGTTTTTCTTTAATTTTTTTATCAACCCTCATGCAATTTGAAATAAAAGCTTCAATGTTTGCATTTTTTGAATAATAATCAGATACAACAAGATAAATACAAGGCACTAAATTGTTTAAATTACCGTCTTCTTTAGAAAAAATTTCCTTAAATCTACATATTCTTCCTATTAAATTTCTAAATTGAGACTGGCTCAATTTCTTGTGCCCTTTTTTATTGTCTAAGATAAATAACCTTTCTGCTGGGATGTTAACACCTTCCAGTAAAGTTGAGCTGGTTATTACAAAATTAATTGATTTTTCATTTGAAAATAAATGTTCAATATAAAGTCTAATATTATCGGGTACAGAACCATGATGATAAATAATTCCTTTTTTTAAACAATCAATTAGTGCATATTCATTATGCAGATATAAAGATAATTCACCACATGCCTTTTCTATTTTACTACTACTTATAATATTAAGATTTTCTGCAAAATTAATTGAAAAATGCTCAATATCTTTCGGTTTATTTAAATATATGATGTTTTTTGATTTTTGATATTCTAAAATTAATGAAATGTCATCATCAAAGCGATTGCTTTCTACTTCAAAACACTTATCTAGAGGCTGTCTCAAAACGCTTGTTTTTTGCTGAAGGGAAAAAAAATCGCCCCGAGAGGGGCGAAAAATTTTTGAAATTTTCTCACGATATTTATTTAGGT
>Ga0056914_10000452_pt1 | contig 36373 bp, 33 predicted proteins | sample TNRBio252014_DNA_FD_55168 | JGI IMG/M metagenome (GOLD analysis project Ga0056914, IMG submission 55168) | Wastewater treatment Type I Accumulibacter community from EBPR Bioreactor in Madison, WI, USA - TNR Reactor_6/25/2014_ DNA | ecosystem: Engineered > Bioreactor > EBPR > Anaerobic-Aerobic >...
GAACAACTTTCAATGGAAACATTATAGTTAACTCAACTTTTGGGGGTGGAATTTACTTCAGCGAAAGTGGTGGCGGAACGGCTACACTGGCAGCCGGAAGAACTATTTCAGTTGGTGGTCTTGGTTTTAGCCTGGGTGAATTACGCCTTCGCAGGTTTACACAAACCGGAGCCACAGCCCAAAACTTATTATTGACCGGAACAGCAGCTTTGTATTTAGGGCCTACCATTTCATTTGATGGGGCAGTTGATTTCAGAGCTCCGCAATTATTCATTAACGGTGGCGTATTTAATGGAGCGGCTTTCCTCGAAAAAACAGGAGCAACCAATAATACCGGCAATGGAAATACAATATTCCAAGGGTCAACTACTATCCAGGTTAGTGGTTCTGGTTTCCTTAGAACCAATGGCGGAAATACTTTTAATGGTGTAACGACTTTAATCAACAGCGGATCGAATGATTTATTATTGGAGTTAACCACAGCTAGTGTGTACAACAATACGGTTACTATGACTAACACTGGTACCTCATACATACGACCTGCTTACATTGGCAGCAATACATTCAATGGTAACATTATTGTTAATAGTACAAACGGAACAGGTATCTACTTCTGCGAAAATGCTGCCGGCTCGGCAACACTTGCAAGCGGCAGAACAATTAACATAGGCGGCACGGGCTTTACCGCTGGTGAATTACGTTTACAAAGATTTACCCAGTTTGGTGCTACTGCCCAAAACCTGGTACTAACAGGTTCAGCTACTTTACGCACGGGTCCATCCACTACCTGGAACGGTAACGTTACAGCTTCCTCTCCTTTATTATTTTTAGATGGTGCTACATTTAATGCTGTAAATTCATTCACAAAAACCGGTGCTTCAACAGATGCCAGTGCTGGAGGTAATGTGTTTGTTGGTGCATCTACGTTTATCAATTCAGGTACGGGTGTTTTCCGTTTGGGAAATGCCGCTGTTGATGAGTTTATTGGTGCAGCAACCTTTAATCAGGCAAGCGGAACAATACAACCTGCTTTTAACTCAGCCAGTAATTTCTATAACAACATTACAGTAGATGGTCCTGCTGCTATAACCTTTGGTGCAAATAATGGAACTATTGTGTTTGCTGGTGGTGCCACTCAAAATGTAAATAAGACTGGTGCCGCTTCGCCAATCTTCAGAAGATTTGCGATGAGCAAATCTGGAAGTGCAGTAACACTCAATACCGATGTTTCGGTAACCACAAATGCTACGTTTACCACTGGAGTGTTGTTTACTTCAGCAACCAATTATTTAAATTTCGCAGACAATGCAACATCAACTGGTGGATCAAATGCAAGTCACGTAGATGGTCCAATCCGGAAAACGGGTAATGATGCCTTCAGTTTCCCAACCGGTGATGGTGGTTTCTACAGACCCATCAGCATTTCAGCGCCAAGCAATACTGCACATTTCTTTATAGCCGAATACTTTAAAGCAAGCCAGGCGTTTGGTGGTGCTGCAACTTATCCGGCAGGTATTGTAACCGTAAGTTCGTGTGAATACTGGTTGCTTGATCGTAACCCAGCCATTGGCGGATCGAACGTAAGCGTAACACTTAGCTGGAACACACCTGATTGTACCGGACCCTACATCACCAACCCGGCAAACCTGCGCGTGGTGCGTTGGAATGGAACCGCATGGGTTAATCACGGCAATGGTGGTACTACCGGAAACGCAACAAACGGAACAATCATTTCGGCTGGAGTAATTACCAGCTTTAGTCCCATTACATTAGGTTCATCTGGTTTGGATAATCCATTACCTGTTGAGCTGATAAGCTTCAGCGCTACCGCAGAAAATGAAAAAGTAAATTTAAAGTGGGTTACGGCATCTGAATTAAATAACGATTTCTTTACCGTGCAACATTCCATTGATGGTGTTGAATTTACAAGTCTGGGTAATGTAGATGGTCAGGGTACTAAACAAAGTGCCACTACTTATAATTTTGTTGACGAAAGCCCGATGGCTGGTATTAATTATTATCGTTTAAAACAAACAGATTTTGATGGCACCACAAATTATTCAAATGTTATTGCCATTAATCTGAATCTGGAATGGTTGCTTTATCCTAACCCCGCAACAGCCGGAACCGATGTTACCCTCAACAAAAAAGGAGATTATGCAGTTTATAATAACCTGGGTGTATTGGTTTTCAAAGTTTCAGATGCTAACAAACTGGATATCTCTTCACTCGCACCCGGTATTTATACCGTGCGCAGCTCGAATGGTTCTATCAGGAGGCTTGTGGTGAAGTAGCTACGTTAAACCGATAGCCCCGTGTGCTGTACCCGAAAGTTTCTATGTTATAGGATCGTTCATAGTACTGCACACGGTCTTCCTTATCAATTAATAAAACAGTTGAGCACCGGGTTCCGTAGCCTTTTGTTTTAATAAACATAGATGAAAGTGCGCGTTCACGTTCAAGACCAATACCGGTATCGGGTAAAACTTGGTCCTCCGCTCGTTGTTCGTCATAAAGCATCCTAAACAATTCTTCAGGTAGCTTATCGTACTCAAGTACGCGTAAAAAATTCTGTTTACCGCGCACAACTTTTGGCCAGGCCGTATCAAGCAGGTGGTTACTTAATCCGTAAATACCTGGCTCAAGCTTTTGAATACCTGTTTTGTAGTTCGATAAATACCACCACTCATCCAGTTGCCCAACCAGAAGATTAAAACCATTATACTGATTGGCAGCGGGTTCCAATTCGCGCAAGTATTGCTCTGGCGATTTGTTACCTGATAAAAAATCAGAAACAAGTTTGCCACGTGAGGGTGCTTTCGGATTGATGTGGGCCGGATCGCGATAGTTTGTTACTAAAGCAATCTTTCCATTTGTGTTCATGGCCATCCAGGTACCGGCAGCTTCCAGATCGCGGCCTCCTACAATTTCAGGCTGATCCCCCCAGAAGGCAGCGGGTGCAGTTTTGCGTTCGTAAAATTCATCGCGGTTTGCCGCAACTATTACTTTGTATTGAGGATGATTATTTAACGCAATAAATACCAGGCACACGATTAATCTTATTTTCGAACGCTTAGATAGTCCAAACTGTGATATAAAACAACAAGATTCTGTACAACGGAATGGTTTCGGTAAACAGATAAAACAAAATAATTGCTTTAGGAATTGCCCAATACCATTTCTGCTGGTAGAATATTCGCTGTGCACGAATCAAAAAATACAAAACCAAACCATAAACAGGTACAGAGAATATTCTATCTGTTAACATTCCCGTCCAATCCCATGAAAATAGGCTGGCACATTTTATCAGTAACAATACAATGGCCGGTAACAAGAGCATATTTACCAGCAAATGGAAACTATAGAACTCAAGCGAAACCAATAAGTGATCAAAGAAAAAATTCTTCTTTGAATAGTTAATCACCATGTGAGTAATCGTAAGTACAAGTACAAGCGTAACCAGCAATAATTTGGATAAATTAGTTGATTGAGTCCGATACTTCTCCTGGAATTCTTCCATGGAGATTTGCCGCTTTTCAACTTCCTTAGCCACAATTGCTTTTGCCCTTACGCTGTGCTGGCCCATCAGGTTGGTTTGCGAATAGAGGGTTGAATTAAACGAATCGAAAAACGGAAATAAGAAATAGAAAAAGTTAGCCACAAAAAACAGCGAGACCATCTTCATATAGGGTACCCGCAGACCATCGGCAATGTTGCGCGAAAGTTGACCCGGCCGAAGAATCAACAACTTCAGACTTCGTAAAAATTTGCCATCCAGAAAAGTAAAGGCATTGAGCAGGTTATCCAGAAAAGTAAGAAAAGTACGCTCGTTGGGTTCAATTACTTTTTCACCACAAATATTACAGTAACGGCCTTTAAACACGTGGTTACAGCAACGGCAAATCCGAGACTCTTCATAGTCAAACGTGTCGGGTTTCTTTTTAAAAAATGAAATGGCCATAACTCAAGTTACTCAAATAACTCAAGCTGCGAAGGCAGCAACTGAAAAGATTTTCGGTGGTAAGGTGTAATACCTAATGTGCGAATGCCTTCGCGGTGCTCATCGGTAGGATAACCCACATTGGTGTGCCAACCGTAGCCAGGATATTTTTCTCCGAGTTTACTCATCAAATCATCGCGATAATTTTTAGCCAGCACCGAAGCTGCTGCTATCGACAAATACGCGCCATCTCCTTTTATAATACACTCAAACGGAATGTCACCGTAAGGCTTAAAGCGATTGCCATCAATAAGTAAAAATTCAGGACGTATAACCAATTGATCTAATGCCAAATGCATGGCTTTGAAAGAAGCATTGAGAATATTAATCGAATCAATTTCTTCGTTGCTTACTTCTGCCACCGCCCAGGCCAGTGCATCGCGTACGATATCAGTTTGCAGCACAAGGCGATCTTCTTTATTCAGTTGCTTGGAATCATTCAAGAGTTCATGGGTATACGCTTTCGGTAAAATTACAGCTGCGGCTACCACCGGCCCGGCCAGACATCCGCGGCCTACCTCATCGCAACCAGCTTCAATCAGATCGGGCGTAAAAGCAGAAAGTAACATGCATTTCAAAATTCGAGATTCGAAATTCAAAATTCAACGCAATCACTCATTATTAATGAAATAAATTTTCAATCTTGAACTTTGGAATTAGTAACCAAACTATGAATCCCTGGAAAACACTTTCGGCAACTGAGAAATACGACAACCGTTGGATTAATGTAACCGAATACCAGGTGATAAACCCAGGAGGCGGGCAGGGTATTTATGGCAAAATACATTTTAAAAACAAAGCTATTGGCATTGTGCCGCTTGATGCCGAAGGAAATACATGGTTGGTTGGCCAATGGCGTTACACACTAAACGAATGGAGTTGGGAAATTCCGGAAGGCGGTGGGCCACTGAATGAAGATCCATTAGAAGCTGCTAAACGCGAACTTCAGGAAGAAACCGGATTGGTGGCCACCACCTGGACAATGATTCAACGCACACATTTATCAAACTCAGTAAGCGATGAAGAGGGTTTTCTTTTTTTAGCCGAAGGGTTAACACAAGAAAAAAATAACCTGGAAGAAACCGAAGCCGATCTTAAAGTTTGGAAGCTTCCATTCCGCGAAGCTTATCAAATGGTACTTGACGGAAAAATTACTGATAGCCTGAGCGTGCTCGGCATTTTAAAAACCTTTCAGTTACGTAAACTTTAACATCACCATGACAACGCGCAGAAATTTTATTAAAACATCGGCCGCAGCCGGATTGGGATTAACCATTTTACCTTCTGGCACTTTGCTGGCAAAAGACAAAGCCCCAAAAGTAAGATTAGGTTTTATTGGTGTTGGTTTACGCGGACAAAGCCACCTGGAACTTGCCTTAAAACGCAGCGACACCGATGTGGTAGCCATTTGCGATGTGCAACAACGCATGGTTGACATGAGCTTATCGCTTGTAACCAAATCGGGCAAACCGAAACCCCAAGTAATATTAGATGGGCCGTATGGTTATAAAAAACTTTTAGAGAATAAAGACATTGATGCGGTGATTATTTCCACCCCGTGGGAATGGCATACAGTTATGTGTATAGATGCTATGAATGCGAAAAAGTATGTGGGTTGCGAAGTGATTACCGGAATGACCGTGGAAGAATGCTGGCAATTAGTACACACCAGCGAACGCACCAGCATGCCGTTGATGATGTTGGAAAATGTTTGCTACAGACGCGATGTAATGGCGGTGTTAAACATGGTGCGCCAAAATGTATTTGGCGAGTTGATTCACCTGCAAGGTGGCTATCAGCACGATTTGCGCGAAGTGAAATTTAATGATGGAAAAAATCCATATGGTGGTGGAGCAGAGTTTGGTGAAAAAGGTTTTTCAGAAGCGCAATGGCGCACGCAACATTCCGTGTACCGCGATGGTGATTTGTATCCCACACATGGTATTGGGCCGGTGGCGATGATGATTGATATCAACCGCGGTAACCGGTTTACACAATTGGTTTCATATTCTACCAAAGCAAAAGGATTGCACGAGCATGTGGTAAAACTGGGCGGGGCCGATCACCCCAATGCAAAAGTAAATTTCAAATTGGGCGATGTAGTTACCACTATGATCAGTACCACCAACAAAGAAACTATTTTACTACAACACGATACTAACTTACCACGACCGTATTCGTTAGGCTTTCGCGTACAAGGCACAAAAGGCATTTGGATGGATGTGAATAAATCTATTTACATAGAAGGACAAAGTGCCAAACCACACCAATGGGAAGATGCCAAAGCGTGGTTGGAAAAATACGATCATCCACTTTGGAAAAAATATGGTAACGATGCCAGTGGTGCAGGCCATGGCGGTATGGATTGGTTTGTGCTGAATGCTTTTGTAGAAGCCGTGAAACGCAAAACCAACACCCCACAAGATGTGTACGATGCCGTTACCTGGAGCGCTATTACTCCGTTATCCGAATCATCCATTCAATTGGGTGGTGAAAGCGTAGAGTTTCCTGATTTTACGCAAGGCAAATGGATGCAACGAAAGAATGAGTTTGCGTTAGATGATACATACTGATCAGAATTAAGAGCACTAGTATCTGGGAAATTAATTTTAATATTGATAGCACCGGGCTGGCACCCGGTGCTAATAGTAGTAAATCGTGCCAGCTTCTACCGGACACTAATATTAAAAATTCAGCAAACGATTGTACCGCATCTCAAAGCAGATAATCTTACACCGATACAATAACTTGAACGGCCAACCGTAGCTTTGCAGAAAAAAATTATGAATATTATTCAGTTGCTTGGGTTGGCTGCGGGATCATGCACGACCATCGCTTTTTTGCCTCAAGTGATTAAAACCTGGAAAAGTGGATCGGCCAAGGACTTGTCGCTGGGTATGTTTTCGTTTTTCTGTTTTGGTGTTTTACTATGGCTTATTTACGGAATTATCATTAACGATACCCCGGTAATCGTAGCCAATTTGCTGACGCTGGTATTGGCCTCATCATTGTTGTATTTTAAATTAAGGTTCAAAGAATAGTAGCTGTTAAGTACTATTCCCCGGTAATTTTTTTCCAGGATTGCTCCAGTAATTTTTTAGTTGCCCGTATTCCGTCAGGTTCGGCCATATCAAATCCCTCGAACTCAATTCCTACGTAACCCGTAAAGCCAGAATCTTTAACCAGTTTAATCAATCGTAAATAATCTATGCGGGTTTCGTTTCCATCGGCATCAAACGCATACGATTTAGCGCTTACCCCCTTTGCATACGGCAACAAATCAGCTACACCCTGGTAGCGGTCATAAACCTCACTACACTCAATTTGAGTTGTTCCCCATTTGGCGCTTAAACACCAGTTACCAAAATCAGGTAGTGTTCCGCAGTTCTCTTTACCCGATTGCTTAATTACTTCGGCAACCCATTTTCCATTGCTGCTGTAAAGTCCATGGTTTTCAATCAACACATTAAGGTTAAGCGGGGCCGCATACTCGCCCAACTTTTGCATCGAATCAATCATGGCTTTTTGTACCTCTTCGCTACTGCCTTCTCCAAATGCATTTACCCGTACGGAATGACATCCCAATAAGTGAGCTGCATTAAGCCATTTGTAATGATTTTCAACGGCCGTGGTACGGGCTACTGCATTTACATTTCCAAGGTCTCCTTCCTCATCAATCATGATTAAAAGGTTTTGTACGCCTTCGTTTGCTGCTGTTTGTTTTAGCTCATTCCAGAATTTTTCATCAGTTGCTTTGTCGCGATAAAATCCATTTACATACTCAATTGCGCTAATCTCATACTGCCGGGCTATTGCCGGAAAGTGAATTGGATTCAATTCACCCTTTTCAAATGCGCGATGCAGTGACCATTGTGCAAGGGATATATTAAGCCCCGGGGTTATTTCATCTTTCTTTTCTGATTTGCAGGCTAATAAGTTTATAGCGGGAACATATAACGCTCCGGCTGCAAGAGTTTTTACAAAATGTCTTCTGGATTGCATAGCAGGTTTGGATTAACACTAAAACTAAAATAGGTAATTTGCTTTAGAGTTTTATTGAGAACCCAATAAATTATGCGCAGTGGTTCTGATTATACCACCGGAAACTGAACCTCTGTTACTTGTTCATTTTCGGCTGTTGATCTAAACGTGGTTAAATACGTTTCAAACGGATCTACCCCTTTTTTCCATTTAAACACTTTTGCCTGTTGCATACTGTACTGTGCACTCCAGGCATTACCCAGGTGTTTGTAAGATCCGGTATGTATAATGGAATTAACCTTTACAGCCGGCACCCTTCCGGTTACTGCTCCATTGGGAAGAACGGGCGGAACTGATTTTACCTGAAGCGCAGCGGTATACTCTACTTTATTTTTTACAATATCCCATTTATGATAAATGGAAAAGGGGATACTGTCAGTCAGATCAGGTTTATCATTTATCAAGCTAAAAAGTTTATCAAAATCCTGTCTCATAGTATCGCCCATCGTATCCATCGAGCAAGATGTTCTGAACCCCACGTAGGCACATCCGCCAAAACTGGTAATTCCCTGAAAGGTAAGTGCCGATGGTACCGAGCCGGTTTCGAGTTGATCCTTCAACATGGTCAACCCGCGTTTGTAATCCATTCCGATATAAGCCGTCATTATCTTTTTCATGAAGAACAAAAAGAAAGGCAGGTTACCGTTCATACACCAGCTTACAAGCGTACCCGTTGCAGAAGGTTTCAGCTCTAACCAAACAGCAGAAGTCGATTTCCAGGGCTTCAGAAAAGTAACAACTATATCTAACCGATGGGGTGCGTTTTCTTTTAGTATTTTCATTTCACCACTGCCTGCCCGCTTACCTTCCCACGCATACTGTTTACCGCCAGCCGTAACTTTAACTTTGGCATCTGGCTCAATAATAAGCCAGGGAGACCAGCTGCGCCAGTTGTTAAAATCACTTAAAAAAGCATACACCACACCGGGCGAACTTTTTATATCAATCGATTTTCCTACGTAAAAGACAGGCATTTCTGTAATGTTTATACGATGTTATCGATTTACCAATTGCGTTGGCTTTTTTTGGTAAATCAGTCTGCCCTACTTAACGAAACATTCTGCTGGAGGGTTTGGGCTTAAACAGGTGTATTTTCCTTATTTAAAAATATTGTACTTCATCATTTCCTTATACTGCGGCATAATTTTTTCGTAAGCGGCTTCGTCTGTTTTTTTAAGCATGTTCATAAGACTTCCAACACCTGAATCTTTTAAGCTTACTTTTTGATTTTTGATCTCCTCCATCTTTTTCCGGATGGTGGCCTCCAGTTTAATAAGTTCGCGCTCGGTCATTTGAATATTCGAGTTGATTGTTTGCCTCTTGTAAACAGAATTATTCGCAAAAGTAAACTTACAAAATAGCATTGGATAATTGTAAAAAAGTAAAGGCTCAAAGTGTTATCCTGTTAATTGAAATATCCTTTTTCATCATATTTCATTCTACAAACTTGTATCTTTGCACGCTATATAGCGTTCTATGAAGGTACAAGACCTTGAGTTTAAAAAATTTATTACAGCCCCTGCACTCGCTGAAAAAGTGCATGCATTAGCCACCCAGATCAATCACGATTATAAAGGTAAAACGCCCATGTTTTTACCTATTCTTAATGGATCTTTTATGTTTGCAGCTGATCTGTTAAAAGAAATAAAGGTTCCGTGCCGGGTTTCGTTTGTAAAAACTTCATCTTACTCGGGTACGTCTTCCACAGGTCAACTAAAAACCCTTATCGGGCATGATGAAAGCCTGTTCAATCAACATATTATTATAGTAGAAGATATCGTTGATACGGGCCTTACACTTGAAAAAATAATTGAAGAACTACGTGCCCTTGGCGCTAAATCCGTTGAAGCCGTAACCTTACTACGAAAAAAACCAGCCCGCGAAAAAAAAGTAGATGTAAAATACGTAGGCTTCGATTTAGAGATGGAGTTTGTTCTGGGTTATGGATTAGATTATGATGGGTTGGGGCGCAATTACAAAGACCTGTACAAACTTGCTGAAAATGCATCAGCAAATCCCTAAAAATTAGGTTAGCGAATTGCAAAACAGGTACCTATCTTGCAATTCTTTTTTTACCTAACTTTTAACCTGCATGATCAACCTTGTTCTCTTTGGCCCACCCGGGGCCGGCAAAGGCACACAAAGTGAAAAACTTATTCAGAAGTATGGCTTTGTACACATTAGCACAGGCGATTTGTTTCGCTGGCACACCAAAAATGATACCCCATTGGGTAAACGGGTAAAAGAAATTATGAATAGCGGTGCGCTGGTACCCGATGAAATAACCATTGCCATGCTTAAAGAAGAGTTAGATAAAAACCCCCAAGCCAAAGGTTTTTTGTTTGACGGATTTCCACGTACCGTGCCACAAGCCGAAGCATTAGATGCTTTTATGAAGGCAAATGGTTCGGCCATTCATCATGTTATTGCGCTAAACGTTACTGAAGAAGAAGTGCGCACCCGTATAGCCAAACGCAGAACCATAGAAAACCGGGCCGATGATGAAGAAGAAAAACTGAACAAACGAATTACAGAATATTTTACAAAAACTATACATGTGTTACCCCATTACGAAAAGCAAGGCCGGTTAAATACGGTGGAAGGTGTTGGAAACATTGAGGATATTTTTAAGAACATCTGCATCCTGATTAACAAGTAACCAGTTGACAAATTGCTTTGACAATAGAATGTCAATTTAGCGATTGTCAATTTTCAATTGAATAAAAACATGTCCGCACCTAACTTCATCGATTATGTAAAATTTAACGCGCGTTCAGGCAATGGCGGAGCGGGTTGCTTACATTTTCATAGAGAAAAATTTGTAGAAAAAGGTGGCCCCGATGGGGGCGATGGCGGCCGAGGAGGGCATGTGATTTTACGGGGTAATGCACAGTTATGGACATTGCTCCATTTAAAATATCGCAAACACATACATGCCGAAAACGGTAAAGCCGGTGAAGCACAAAACCGCACTGGCTCATTCGGTAAAGATGAAGTGATCGAAGTTCCCTTAGGCACGGTTGCCCTCAGGGCCGACACCAATGAAGTGGTTTGCGAAATAAATGAAGACGGCCAGGAAATTATTCTTACTCCGGGTGGCCGGGGTGGCAAAGGCAATTCATTTTTTGCAACCTCCACCAATCAGGCTCCACAACATGCACAACCAGGCGAGGCCGGTATTGAAGAGTGGATTGTACTGGAATTGAAATTGCTGGCCGATGTTGGGTTAGTTGGTTTTCCAAATGCCGGTAAATCTACTTTGTTATCAGTAGTGTCGGCAGCCAAACCAAAAATTGCCGACTATGCTTTTACCACACTAACTCCCAATTTGGGTGTTGTAAAATATCGCGATGACCGTTCGTTTGTAATGGCTGATATTCCTGGAATTATTGAAGGTGCCGCTGAAGGAAGAGGGCTTGGCATCCGGTTTCTTAAACACATTGAGCGCAACTCCTTATTATTATTTCTTATTCCGGCCGATTCTAAAAATATTGCCGATGAATATGAAATTCTGTTAAATGAACTACGGAAGTATAACCCTGAATTGCTCGATAAGAAAAGAATTCTGGCTGTAACAAAAAGCGATATGCTGGACGATGAACTGAAAACCGAACTTCAGAAAGAAATTCCAACCGAACTCCCCTCTGTTTTCATTTCATCCATAACCAATCAAGGCATTACCGAACTGAAGGATATAATCTGGCGGGCCCTGCATTGAGGCAGACATCTTGTCAACATTCTGCTATTGGCAAAATTCTTGTCATTTTTGCTGCCCATAAAAGCGAACTAATGGAAAATCATACTCAACCCGAGCAGGAACTCGAAAAACACGATGAATTGAACACCGAAATCCCTAAAGGGCAATCGGAAGAGCCTTCAGAAACTCCTGCCAAAGAAGAAATTGATCCGCTCAAAAAATTACAGGACGAATTGGCAGAGGCTAAGGATAAATATGTGCGTTTATATGCCGAATTTGACAACTTCAGACGCAGATCAGCAAAAGAAAAACTGGAGCTGGTTCAATCGGCAAACGAGCAATTGCTAAAAGCCCTGTTACCAGTAGCCGATGATTTTGAACGCGCTGAAAAATCATTTAAAGATCGTACCGATAAAGAAGCCGAAGGTTTTGTGCTTATTCAAAACAAGTTTAAGAAAACATTAGACTTGTATGGCTTAAAATCAATAGACACCTCTGTTGGTAGTGCTTTCGATACCGACCTGCACGAAGCCATAACACAAGTACCGGCACCAGAAGAAAAATTGAAAGGAAAAATTATGGATACTGTTGAAAAAGGGTACCTACTTCATGATAAAGTAATTCGTTTTGCCAAAGTAGTTGTGGGAAGTTAATACAACTACAACCTTTTACCATCTAACCTCCAACTTCTAATGTCTAAACGCGATTACTACGAAATACTGGGTGTAACCAAAAGTGCCACTCCGGAAGAAATAAAAAAAGCTTACCGGAAAGTTGCCATTCAGTTTCACCCTGATAAAAATCAGGGCAACAAAGAGGCCGAAGAAAAATTTAAAGAAGCAGCTGAAGCCTACGAGGTGCTGAGCGATAGTGAAAAACGGGCACAATACGACCGCTTCGGGCACCAGCGGCCAGGAGCTGGCGGTTTCAGAGGGCAGGAGATGAATATGGAAGACATCTTTAGCCAGTTCGGAGATATTTTTGGTGGCGGAAGTCCGTTCGATAGTTTTTTTGGTGGAGGCGGTGGTACCCGAACCCGTCAACGCAAAGGCTCAAACCTGCGTATTAAACTCAAGCTTTCATTGGTAGAAATTGCCAATGGGGTTGAGAAAAAAATCAAAGTAAACAGACTGGTACGGGCAGAAGGTGTTACGTTTAAAAATTGTACAGCCTGCGGAGGTACCGGGCAAGTACGTAAAGTAGTAAACACCATGTTAGGCCAGATGGTATCAACCACAGCCTGCTCAACTTGTAATGGAGCGGGGCAACTTATAGATAAACGACCTTCTGGTGTGGATAGCTCAGGCTTGATTTCGAAAGAAGACGTGCTTTCTGTAAAAATTCCTGCCGGAGTTAGCGAAGGCATGCAACTCTCCATGTCGGGCAAAGGAAACGAAGCACCGGGCGGAGGTATTCCGGGCGACTTACTCATTCTGATTGAAGAGACTGAAGACAAGGAACTGAAACGCAACGGCAACGACCTTATTTACGATCTGCATATTAGCTTTATTGATGCAGCCCTTGGTACTTCAGTAGATGTTCCCTCTATTGGAGGCAAAGCCCGCATAAAAGTAGAACCCGGAACCCAGAGTGGAAAAATATTACGCTTGCGCGGAAAAGGACTGAAAGATCTTAATGGTTATGGGGCGGGCGATCAGCTTATTTATATCAATGTGTGGACACCCAAAAAACTTACGTCCGAAGAAAAAGCAAAGCTGGAGGCCCTGCGCACTTCACCAAACTTTCAGCCCCACCCGGATAGCACCGATAAAGGCTTTTTCGACCGTATGAAAGAATATTTCGGATAATCCCGAAATTCTTTGCCGATTTTATAACCCTTTTCACAATAACCCGTATAAGACCTATTACGGGTTATTTTTTTGGTTTTTCAATCAAAAAACCAACATCTTCACCCGCAATGAATTGAACATTAACCTGGACAAACACGTATTTAGATACATGTGGCGATTGATTGCATTGGCATTTGTGGGCAGTAGTGTGGCCGTTAACGCCCAGATTAAAAAGCAGTTTTCTGTAGAAAACTCAAGTCAATGCGCTCAGGTTTACCTGAAACTAAGTGCCAAAACCGGCAACTGCTTTATTCGCCCCAGCCAGAATCAAGACCTTCTGAACATTTACAGCAACCAGAATCTGGAAGAGTACACACACTCCTTCAGCAACGAAATGCAAGGCACAACCTGTGCTGTTCAGCTTTCTTTAGAACAAGACAGTAAACGCGGAGTAAGCCAGCAAATTTCCTATAAAATGTTTGGCCGCGAAGAAGTGCCTTCAGATAAATTCTGGAAAGTATACCTTACTGAAACTACCCCTTATACGCTTGATCTGGATTACGGATTGGGCAATGCAAATATTGATCTTTCCGGCCTTACCGTTCAAAAACTTCGCATTAATACAGCCAGTGCCGATGTAAACATTAACTACAGTACCGGAGTACAAAACAAAGTAGATATGGATACCTTTTTTGTGAAGGTAGATATGGGCTCGCTCAATGTACGGCAGCTTAATCTGGCCCGCTCTAAAGTGGTAGTGGCCGATGTAGGCTTTGGTAATATGTTTTTGGATTTTAGCTCGCGCCCTACTGTAAATAACCGGGTAATAGGCAGCGTAGGTGCCGGCAATCTTGTTATTCAATTACCCGATGCCGAAGTACCGGTAGTAGTAACCATTACCGACTCATGGTTATGCAGCACCAACCTTTCAAAAAGCCTGAATAAAATTGGCCCCAACAAATACGCCAATGCGGCATACACCAAAAACAGCAAAGATGCCCTTGTGTTTGATCTGAATGTATCGATGGGCAAAATTGTATTTCGCGAAAAGCTTAATTAAGTCTTTAGAATAAAGACCAGCTACCAGATTATTTACTGGTTCGGTGTAATTCTATTTCTATTTTTGTTACTAATAAATAGCAAAATACAACTATTGAAATTTTAGGCTTCTGCTCTTTAAGTAAAGAGAGTTTGTTGCCGCCAACACTAACCTTAACAAGAAACAAAACTCCTTATTTGTGAATGCACTCGAAGCCCGGAATGTTACCAAGCAGTACGCCACCCACAAAGCACTTGACTCGGTAAGCATAACCATTCCTGAAAAAACTATTTACGGTTTGTTGGGCCCTAACGGAGCCGGCAAAACCACACTCATCCGCATTATCAATCAAATCATCAATTCCGAAACAGGCAGCATTGAAATTTTTGGTGAGCCCCTGCAGGAAAAACATGTAGGCATAATTGGCTACTTGCCGGAAGAGCGTGGCCTCTACAAAAAAATGAAAGTAGGCGATCAGCTCATGTACCTTGCCCAACTAAAGGGACTAAGTCGCAAAGATGCCTTTGCCCGCATAAAAGTGTGGCTCGAAAAATTCGAGATTAAAGACTGGTGGAACAAGAAAGTTGAAGACCTTTCGAAAGGAATGGCGCAAAAGGTACAATTCATCAGTACCGTAATGCATGAACCCCGGTTGATTATTCTGGATGAACCATTCTCTGGTTTCGACCCGGTAAATGCACAGTTGATCACCGAAAAAATTCTGGAGCTAAAAGAAAATGGTAGCACTATTATCTTCTCTACGCACCGAATGGAAACGGTAGAGTCTCTGTGTGATCATATTGCTCTGATTAATAAATCAAAAAAAATTCTGGAAGGCCCAAAAAAACAAGTAAAGGACCAATACAAAACCAATACTTTTATTATTGAACATAAGGGCACTTTTACACTGCCCGGCAATCGGTACGAGTTAGTAGGCCAGGCGGTAATGGAAGAAGAACTTTATTCCACAACTATACGAGCCAAAGAAGGTGTTACCGGTAATGCAGTTATACGCGACCTGATTGATCTTACCGAAGTACATGGCTTTCAGGAAAAACTACCCACTATGGCTGATATTTTTATTGGTCTGGTAAAAGGCGAAGGTGACGAAGCCCTTAAAAAACATTTATTAGAAGTTTAAGCTCCCCTCAGTATGAACAAAGTATGGTTAATTATACAACGCGAGTTTTTGAACCGCGTACAAAAGAAATCGTTTTTGATTGCCACCATTTTGGTGCCATTGATTTTTCCGGTCATTATCGGAGGATTAGTTTATGTGGCCATTAAAGAATCAGAGTCGGCCAAAGCCGAAACTGTTCAGGTGCTGGATGAGAGTAAACTCTTTACGTTCACCAACAGCAAACGATTTACATTCGTACCTATAGATATGCCGCTGGAGCAAGCCAAGAAAGTATACAACGAAACTCAAGATTTCGGTTTGCTTTATATACCGGCCTTCGACATTAATAAGCCTGAGGGCGTTGCTTTATACACCAAAGAAAATCCCAGCGTTGAAAAAGTTGGCGATCTTCAGTCAGCCCTTGAGCAACAAATCCACGATCTGAAATTGAAAGAATACAACATTGATGAAAGTATTCTTAAAAGCCTGCGCCCAAAAGTGAGTATGAAACAGTTTAACCTGACCGAAACCGGTGAGGAAAAATCGAGCAACTCGGGTTTGTTGTACGGCCTTGGGTTTTTGCTGGGTATATTAATTTACATGTTTGTATTGATCTATGGCATTCAGATTATGCAAGGTGTTATTGACGAAAAAACTTCCAAAATTGTAGAGGTAATTGTTTCATCTGTTAAACCATTCCAACTCATGCTGGGTAAAATACTGGGTATTGCATCGGTTGGATTACTGCAATTTACAATCTGGATTGTTTTGATTTCGGTGCTCTCATCCGTAACGATGGGTTATTTCGGTGCTAAAATGCCTCAACAACAGGCTATGGAACAAGTAAGTAAACAGATGGCATCAGACCCCGAAATGAAAGAAGCTATGAACCAGCAAAACGGAAAAGTTACTGAGTTCTTAACTAATGCCAGCGAAATTCCATTTACCAAAATTGCCCTGGTGTTTGTATTCTATTTTTTAGGTGGCTACTTACTGTACGGAGCTTTATTTGCCGCAGTTGGTTCAGCTGTTGATTCGCAGCAGGAAGCACAACAGTTTCAGTTTCCGGTAACCATTCCGTTATTGATTGGTTACATGGGGTTGTTCATGTTTATTCTGCGCGATCCGCACGGCCCCATCAGTTTCTGGCTATCCATTATTCCTTTCACCTCGCCTGTGGCTATGGTGGGCCGTATTGGGTATGGTGTACCCGATTGGCAGCTGGCTCTTTCTATAGTTTTACTGATAGGTGGATTCTTATTAACTACCTGGATAGCAGGCCGCATTTACCGCGTAGGCATTTTAATGACAGGCACCAAGGTAAGTTACAAAGTATTGGCCAAGTGGTTTATGCAAAAGGGCTAGGGTAGCTCCACTTTACTATACTTCAAACACATGCCTCAACGTTGTTGGGGCATGTTGCTTTAATGCATCCACTTTTTTTAATTAATTTCCAATCCTGAATGGCTAAGAAAGTTCCTCTTCCGGCATCAATGGATTTTTATCAGGATAACACCAAACTGAAATGGGTTATTCTGGTGGTGTCTGTACTGATTAGTGGCGGCTCCATCTTCTACACAAATCGATTAGTGAACGAACTCAAAGATGGCGAAAAACAACAAGTTGAACTTTTTTCAAAAGCCCTGGAGTACACGCTTAATCATGATGATGATGCCATCTTATTTATAACCGATGAAATTCTATTTAAAAATAAATCCATACCGGTAATTTGGGTTAATAACCAGAGTGTTTATCAGTATGTAAATGTTGATATCAACCCAAATCTTTCAGAATCTGAACGGAATCGATTACTGGAACTTGAGGTTGAAGAAATGGCCGAAGCTTTTCCTCCTTTTGAAATGAGTTATATTAATGAAGCGGGCCAAACAGAAAATTATGGATATGTATATTACAAAAACTCCTTCCTGCTCTCTCAACTCATTGCCTTCCCTTACATTCAGCTTTCTGTATTGGCCATATTTGGTTTTATTTCTTATCTGGCCTTTAACTATTCGCGCACAGCAGAACAAAATCAGGTTTGGGTAGGCCTGGCCAAAGAAACGGCACACCAATTAGGTACTCCCCTCTCTTCATTAATGGCCTGGGTAGAAGTGTTGCGCGAAGACCCGGACATCAAAAACAAAGGGATTGTGGACGAACTGGATAAAGACGTGCGCAAGCTTCGTGTAGTAACCGAACGTTTTTCCAGTATTGGCTCTACACCCGTATTAAAAGACGAAAACGTGTACCAGTTGGTAAATAATGTGGTAGGTTATCTGCAGCCACGCGTTTCGTCTAAAATAAATTTCGAAGTGTACACCCTTTCAGAAAGCATAATGGCACGGGTGCATGCACCGTTGTTCGAATGGGTAGTAGAAAATCTGTGCAAGAATGCCGTTGATGCCATGGGAAGTTCCGGTACCATTGCCATTAAAATTCTTCGTGGCAGCGACTACAAAGTTTTTATTGATATCTCCGATACCGGCAAGGGCATTCCAAAAACCATGGTGCCCAATGTGTTTAGACCTGGTTTTACAACAAAAAAGCGAGGCTGGGGACTTGGGCTGGCCCTGGCTCAGCGCATAATTGAAATGTACCACGAAGGAAAAATTTTCGTGAAATCATCTGAAGAGAACATGGGGACTACTTTCCGGATTGAACTAATGAGCTCCTGATTATTCAATTTATTGATAATCAAAAAGTTAAACTATATTTTTAGTTTACTCTTTCCAATAATAAAACATCCTCTCGCCTTTTGCTTTAACACCTGCAAAAACCTACTTTTGCGTCCGGATTTTTCGACCTCAACCAGTTGAATAATCGGCAAACCAAGTAACAATCTTAAAATTCTGATAATCAATGGCCAATAGCGGTAGAATCACCCAGGTAATCGGTCCGGTAGTCGATGTTGCATTCGATGAACCCGGCACCAAACTCCCCAATATTCTTGACTCTCTTGAAGTAACCAAAGGCGATGGTACCCGTGTGGTACTGGAGTGCCAACAGCACTTAGGCGAAGATCGCGTTCGTACCATTGCGATGGACGGAACCGAAGGTTTGGTAAGAGGCATGAAAGTGATAGACACTGGCTCTCCCATCAAAATGCCAATTGGCGAAGATATTAAAGGCCGTTTGTTTAATGTGGTAGGCGAGGCCATTGACGGTATTAAGCAACCTGAAGGCAAGCAATCTTTACCCATCCACCGCTCGGCTCCAAGCTACGAAAACCTTTCTACGTCAACCGAGGTGCTTTTTACGGGAATTAAAGTTATCGACCTGATCGAGCCTTACTCAAAGGGTGGTAAGATCGGATTATTTGGTGGTGCCGGTGTTGGTAAAACCGTATTGATTCAGGAGTTGATTAACAATATCGCGAAAGCATACGCAGGCCTTTCGGTATTTGCCGGTGTGGGTGAGCGTACCCGCGAAGGAAACGACTTGCTGCGCGAAATGATTGAAGCCGGGATTGTAGATTACGGTCCGGAGTTTATGAAGTCTCTGCATGCAGGTGGCTGGGATCTATCAAAAGTAGATCATGAGAAGTTAAAAGATTCTAAAGCAACCTTTGTGTTTGGCCAGATGAATGAACCTCCCGGAGCACGTGCACGCGTGGCCCTTTCGGGGTTAACCGTTGCTGAGTATTATCGTGATGGTGATGGTTCTGGAAAAGGAAAAGACATTCTGTTCTTTATTGATAACATCTTCCGCTTTACACAAGCTGGTTCTGAAGTATCGGCTCTTTTGGGTCGTATGCCTTCGGCTGTGGGCTACCAGCCTACACTGGCTTCTGAAATGGGTGCCATGCAAGAGCGTATTACTTCTACCAAGAATGGTTCAATCACTTCGGTGCAGGCTGTTTATGTCCCTGCCGATGACTTGACTGACCCTGCTCCCGCTACAACTTTTGCTCACTTAGATGCCACTACGGTATTAAGCCGTAAGATTGCCGAATTGGGTATTTATCCTGCGGTAGATCCGTTGGACTCTACCTCCAGAATTTTGCGTGCCGATATTATTGGCGATGAGCACTACAACTGTGCACAACGTGTAAAAAATATTCTGCAGCGTTACAAAGAACTTCAGGATATCATTGCCATTTTGGGTATGGACGAATTATCGGACGAGGATAAGCTAACCGTATCACGCGCAAGACGCGTACAACGTTTCTTATCGCAACCATTCCACGTTGCCGAAGCTTTTACCGGTTTAAAAGGTGCGTTGGTTGATATTAAAGACACAATTAAGGGCTTTAACATGATTATGGATGGTGAAGTAGACCACCTTCCTGAAATGGCCTTTAACCTGGTAGGTACTATTGAAGACGCCATTGCCAAAGGCGAAAAAATGTTGGCTGACGTTAAATAATCTGAATTCAAAGACCAATGCATTTAGAGATAATTACCCCCGATAAGAAAATTTTTGAAGGCGAGGTATCCGTTGCCACATTTCCAGGTACTGATGGTTCTTTTCAGATTTTAAATAACCACGCTCCGTTGGTAAGCTTATTAAAAGATGGAGTAGTAGAATATAAATCGAAAGAATTATCGGAGCGGGTTAGTATTACAGGCGGTGTGGTAGAGGTGTTGAAGAACAAAGTGATTTTACTTGCCGATGGTATTCAGGATTGAATCGGTAATAACGTGATATAAAAAAACCCGGCAGTAACCGGGTTTTTTGTTTTATGCGTTTACGGTAATTTCTTATTGCCGAACCAACCACTTCACAAAGAATACTACACCAATAATAAGAGCAATACCTCCAATTATATAAAATACCTGGCCGCTGATAATCAACGCTACAATACCTACCGCTCCAAAGACCGCTGCTAATTTCAGATCATTATCCATCGCTTTGGTTGCTGATACTGACTCTACACCCATCTTCTTATTCATTTTTTGGGTTTTGATTACTGACTTAAGTTCAGCACGTAATTCTTTACGTTCTTCTTTTGTCATTTGTGCATAGGTTTTACGCACCATCTCTTTGGTATTCTGCGCAGCAACCGGAGTTTCAGTAGCCAACACAACAGGAATAGACGCTGTACTGGCTATCATCTGTTCCGGGTTAATGGGTGTGGGAACTTCTGACTTAGCCGCGTAGTAAGGCACAGTTGAATTAACATTATTAAAACTTGCAGTGTGCTTAGGGCCAGAGCATGCAAATGCGCTCAATGCAACCAATGAATAGATAAACTTCTTCATAGAATCAGGTTTTATTTTTTAAAGTTTGAAAATAATCTGCCAAAAAAACGTTTCTCAAAGTCCCAAAAAAAACGGAACTGACCAAAAACGAATCCATAAAACAACAGAAAAACATTATAAACAGGAAAAATCAGTATCCAGTAAGCAATACTGGCAGCCAAAGGAATTTCTTCACCCGCAAACCAATAGGCAAACAACGGACGTTTAATCAACAACACGGTAAAACCTGTGCACGCAAAAACTATCAGAATAATAACTACCTGAAAAACACTGTTTACTTTCCAACGTTGCTGCAACCGGTTTATCCAACTCATGGGCGGAAGTTCGACCTAATTTTGAAAATGCCAAACTTGTTTTATGCTTATGGTATTTAAAATAAAAAAGACTGCTCAAAAGAACAGTCTTTCCTTTTATTCTCCTTCAATCAGAATTTAAAAGCTACGCCTAACCGGGCATTACTTGATCCTCCTGCACCTACTTCAAGAAATGCTCCCAGGTTTGGTTTAAAGTAATAACGGGCCCCTGCATGTATCCCAAAGAATACACCACTTGAGTACGTATCGCTGGCTCCGGTAAAATCATCCTTCCATGAAAAATTTCTGTACCCTAACTGAGCACCACCATAAATATCAAGTTCTTCCACATTCAGGTTAAACAACCGGTTGAAGTGATATGAGCCTCTTGCTCCCAGATAAAAAATATTGAACCCATATCTGCTGTTCCCATAGTTATACCGATGCGACAAATAATCTACACCAACCCCAACACTAATATCATCTGTTATACCATGCTCAAAAGATGCTCCAATCGGAATACCTCCGCTATAATACGAGTTTACACCAATCCCAATATTCAGGAGATTGTCATTTTTGGCGAATTGGGCCGATGCCTGGTTAACCCCAAGCGAAACCAGACCAACCACTAACACTAACACTAAAATTAATTTCTTCATAAATCGTGAATTTAATTAGGCACAAAACAACAAAATACATTTTCAATATACCAGAGTCTATCGCTAAAATAACAGAATTAAAGTTGGTTCGCTTTGCAACCTTTTTACAAATGCTCAAAAGCGTTCCACCAACTTACCCCTGGCAGCGCTGCTTTAATTACCTGAATATTTTTTTTTACCGGATGAACAAATTCCAGCTGCCGTGCGTGCAGGGCAATACTGGCATCTGGCAAGGGTTGATCATATCCATACTTTACATCGCCAACAATAGTACAACCCATACTGGCCAGCTGCACTCTAATCTGATGGGGTCTTCCTGTTAGGGGGCTTACTTCAAGCAAATGAATTCCTCCCTTTGAGTCAATTAGTTTATACTTTAATTCCGACTTCAACCCATCTGCACGTGGTGTCAAATATGCTGTTGTTTTGTTTTTCTTTTCATCTTTTACCAACCAATGTAGTAGTGTGCCCGTAGCCTGAGGTGGTTTTGAATGTACCAGCGCCCAATAGGTTTTGCGTGTTTCTTTCTCGCGAAAGAGTTCGTTCATCCGGGTTAATGCTTTTGAAGTGCGTGCAAAAATAACCACACCGCTCACTGGCCTGTCGAGCCGATGCACCACACCCAGAAACACCGCACCTGGTTTATTGTACTTATGCTTAATATACTCTTTACCCAGCTCCACCAGGGGTACATCGCCAGTAGCATCGCCCTGCACCAACACACCAGCCGGTTTATTAATGGCTAGTAAATGATTGTCCTCGTATAAAACTTGTAGCAGATTAGGCATAAAACTGCGTAATTTAGGATCAGGCATTCTATCTTCAAAGTTACTCCTATGCGTTACTTCTGTTTCATCTCGGTTATCCTGATTTTAACAGGCTGTGCCGGCAAACCAAGTCGAGAAGAAATTATCAGCCAAATTGAAGGCACTCTAAGCAAAACACAAGGCACATTTGCAGTTGCTTATAAAGATTTGTTAACAGGTGAAGAAATTCTGATTAATGAACACCTGCTTTTTCATGCAGCAAGCACGATGAAAACCCCTGTAATGGCCGAAGTGTTTCGTCAGGCAACAGAAGGAAAATTTTCGTTGAAAGATTCTATTCTTATTAAAAATGAATTCATCAGTATTCTGGATGGCAGTCCTTATTCCATAACACGCGAATCGGACAGTGACACGCTTATTTATGATCATATTGGTGAGAAGAGAACCGTTTATTCGCTGATGTACGATATGATTATTATCAGCAGCAATCTGGCCACAAACCTGATTGTAGAATTAGTGGATGCTAAAAATGTAACCCAAACCATGCGCAGCATTGGAGCAAAAGATATACAGGTGTTACGGGGAGTGGAAGATACCAGGGCGTATGAAGCCGGAATGAACAACCAGGTAACGGCTTACGACCTGATGTTGCTTTTTGAAAAAATCGATAAAGAAGAAATTGTAAATGCCGAGGCCAGCATGGCTATGATGGATATTTTATTAGATCAAAAATTCAATGAAATTATTCCAGCCAAACTTCCGGCAGATGTTAAAGTAGCTCACAAAACCGGCTCCATTACCGGTGTTCAGCACGATAGTGGAATTGTGTTTTTACCCAATGGGAAAAAATATGTACTGGTATTACTCTCAAAAGATTTAAAAGATGAAGATGCTGGCGTTAATGCCATGGCCGATGTATCGGAAGCGTTGTATCACTATACTGTTCAGAAATAAGCCTGAAAATTTGTAGCTTTATTCTATAAAATTCGAAAGCATTCAAAATGAAGACGGCCAGCATTGATAGGACTAAAGATTGGACGGTTGACGATTATTTACTGCTGGGGGAAATGAGCACCTTCTGCGAGTTAATAAATGGAGAATTAATTATGAGCCCAAGCCCCACTCCTTATCACCAAATAGTTGTTGGTAATCTTTACGATATTCTTAAGGCTTACTCTAAACAACAAAAAGACTTTGTCTTTTTTGCACCTATGGATTTGTACATTGATCGTAAAAATGTATTTCAACCTGATTTAATCTATGTAACCAATGTTCGCAAAAATATTATTTCAGAAAGAGGCATTGAGGGTGTACCCGATATTGTTGTTGAAGTTATTTCTCCATCCAATGTTTTTTCAGATCGCAATCGAAAGAAAAAAACTTACCAGGAAATTCAGGTGGGTGAGTATTGGATAATTGATCCTGCTAACAAGACATTTGAAATTTATCACAAAGATCAAACAGATAAAGACAGCCCAATACTCTATGTGGTAGAAGAAGGTATTATACGCTCGGGAATACTCCAAGGCTTAACTTTTAACCTCAAGGAGGTTTTCTGATTAATCCTTAAACTCTGAAGTAAAGTGGAAGTTAATTTCAGGAAAGTTATCCTGAACCATTTGTAACCACGCGCGCGACTCAGCCATAAACACCAGTTTATCGTCCTTATCGCGGGCAATGTGCCGCTGCTTGGAATCAATAAACTCGTTAAGCTTTTTAGGGTCTTTGCTGCTGATCCAACAGGCTTTGTAAATATTTTGCCCTGCAAATTCGGCCGAAGCGCTGTACTCATTCTTTAACCTGAATTGTATTACCTCAAACTGAAGCGCTCCTACCACGCCTACTACTTTTCGCTTACCCAATTCATAGGTAAATAACTGCGCTACACCTTCCTCCATCAACTGCAGCAAACCCTTCTCCAGTTGCTTGGTCTTCATGGCATCTTTGTTAATTACCTCTTTAAATATCTCAGGCGAAAAACTGGGGATGCCAGTGTAGATCAGTTTTTCTCCGTCAGTAAGGGTATCCCCTATCTTTAAATTTCCGGTATCGTATAAACCCACAATATCACCCGGCCAGGCTTCATCAACCGTTTCGCGGTCTTGAGCCATAAACGCGGTGGCATTTGAAAACCGAATTCCTTTCTCTTGCCTTACGTGATAATAGTTTGTGGCGCGTTCAAACTTGCCTGAGCACACGCGTAAGAACGCAATGCGGTTACGATGCTTCGGGTCCATGTTGGCATGTATCTTAAAAATAAACCCTGTAAACTTGCTCTCGTCTGGTTTTACTTCGCGCACCGTAGTTTCGCGAGGAATAGGCGGAGGCGCAATACGAATAAACGTATCTAGTAATTCTTTCACACCAAAATTATTTACCGCACTTCCAAAAAATACGGGAGCTACTTTACCTTCCAGATAATCGGTTACATCAAACTCAGGATATACACCTTCAATAAGTTCTACATCGGCACGTAATTGATTGGCATAGTTTTCACCAACCAACTCATCCAGTTGTTTGCTATGAATATCCGATATCTCTATACCCTCCTCCACTGTTATTTTACTGGCTGTAAACAACTGTAACGTTTTTTCGTACAGGTTATAAACTCCTTTAAAGGTTTTACCCATACTAATGGGCCAGCTAAGGGGGCGAACTTTAATGCTGAGTTTTTCCTCCACTTCATCAAGTAATTCAAACGGATCGCGACCTTCACGGTCGAGCTTATTAATGAAACACAACACCGGGGTGCTGCGCATACGGCACACTTCCATCAGCTTTTCCGTTTGTGCCTCTACGCCCTTCACACAGTCAATCACCATGATTACACTATCCACGGCTGTAAGGGTACGGTACGTGTCCTCGGCAAAATCCTGGTGACCGGGCGTATCGAGCAGATTAATCTTAATGTCTTTATAATTAAAGCCCATTACCGATGTAGCCACCGAAATACCGCGTTGCTTTTCAATCTCCATCCAGTCGCTGCGGGCATGGTCTTTTATTTTAGATGACTTTACAGCACCTGCCTTTTGAATGGCTCCTCCAAAAAGAAGCAACTTTTCAGTAAGCGTGGTTTTACCCGCATCGGGGTGGCTAATGATTCCAAAAGTTCTGCGCTTGGCTATTTCCTGCTCGAGTGTCATAATATAAGGGCGCAAAAGTAGTAAATTAGAGCAAAAGCCAAGACGTGGCACCACTCAGAGTGGTGCCACGTCTATCTTCACAGCAGTATCATGAATTTAGCACCTGAGTCTCTTTACCACCTCTATAATCGTGGAAACAACAAACAGGTTATTTTTCCGCAGGAAAGAAATTATTCATACTTCCTAACCAAAGCCCACCATGAATTTAAAGCCGAAATCGATTTTCTGGCTTACTGTATGATGCCAAATCATTTCCATTTCTTAATCTTTACAAAACCAGAATACAATTCGGCAAAATTTACAAATGCACTAAGAACACTTTTAAGCTCCTATACACGGGCAATCAACAAACAACAGAATACCACGGGATCTCTTTTCCAACAAAATACAAGATCAATCGAAATCTCTTCTGATACCTACTCATCAACATGCTTCCATTACATACATCAAAATCCGCTTAGAGCAGGTTTATTTCAAAAAATTGAAGACTGGCCCCATCATTCATTCAGCCAATATTGGAAAAACCCTGAAGGCATCTGTAATGTCCATCTTGGTCATTCTCTAATCAATATCTCGAACGATTCAAATCAATTTTATAAAGACTCCTACCGGGTAATCCCGGAAGAGTATCTGTTAAAGATTAGCTTGTTTTGATTCCTGAATACAAGCAAATCCTGCCACTCTGTCACATTTTTACCCCCCCAACCCCCTTGGCATAACCCTTGTTCAAAGGGACTTTGCATTAAAATCTGTAATCTAAAAACTGAACATATCATGGGAAAAATAATTGGAATCGACTTAGGAACCACCAACTCGTGCGTATCCGTAATGGAGGGCAACGAGCCAGTGGTAATAGCCAACAGCGAAGGGCGCAGAACCACTCCTTCTATTGTAGGCTTTCTGGATAATGGGAAGGGTGAGCGTAAGGTAGGTGACCCTGCCAAGCGTCAGGCTATTACCAATCCAAAAAATACCGTTTCGTCAATCAAACGCTTTATGGGCAAAAAGTTTGGCGAAGTGGATAACGAAAAGAAACTGGTAAGCTACCAGGTAGAGAGTGGTAATAACGATACCGTGCGTGTGCGCATTGGCGATCGGTTATATACACCGCAGGAAATTTCTGCTATGATTCTTCAAAAAATGAAGAGCACCGCAGAAGACTATCTGGGTACAACTGTTACCGAAGCCATTGTTACTGTACCTGCCTACTTCAACGATGCCGAACGTCAGGCTACTAAAGAGGCCGGTCAGATTGCAGGCCTGGATGTAAAACGTATCATTAACGAGCCTACAGCCGCTGCCTTGGCTTATGGGTTGGATAAGAAAAACAAAGACATGAAGATCGCAGTGTACGACTTAGGCGGTGGTACATTCGATGTGTCGATATTAGAGTTGGGCGATGGCGTATTTGAAGTAAAATCTACCAATGGTGATGTGCACTTGGGTGGCGATGACTTTGACATGCGTATTATGAACTGGCTGGCCGATGAATTTAAAGCCGACAAAAACATCGACTTACGTAAAGATCCAATGGCTCTTCAACGTTTGAAAGAAGCCTCTGAAAAGGCAAAAATCGAATTGTCAAGTTCAACTGAAACAGAAATCAATCTTCCTTACATCACTTCGGTAGATGGTGTGCCCGAGCACTTAGTGAAAAAACTTTCGCGCGCCAAGTTCGAACAACTGTCTGACGATTTGATTCGCAGAACACTGGAACCTTGCCGTAAGGCGGTTGCCGATTCTGGTTATTCTGTTAACCAGATTGATGAAGTTATTCTGGTAGGGGGCTCTACCCGCATTCCACGCATTGTTGAAGAAGTAGAAAAGTTCTTTGGCAAAAAACCTTCTAAAGGTGTAAACCCCGATGAAGTGGTAGCTGTGGGTGCTGCTATTCAGGGTGGTGTGCTTACCGGTGAAGTGAAAGATGTATTGTTGTTGGATGTTACCCCGCTTTCGCTGGGTATTGAAACCATGGGTGGTGTAATGACTAAGTTGATTGAATCGAATACAACCATTCCTTCAAAGAAGTCAGAGACATTCTCTACCGCTTCCGACAGCCAGCCATCGGTAGAAATACATGTGTTGCAAGGCGAACGCCCGATGGCGAAAGACAATCGCACTATCGGTCGCTTCCACTTAGATGGAATTCCTCCTGCACCACGCGGTGTGCCTCAGATTGAAGTAACCTTCGATATTGATGCTAACGGTATTTTGCATGTATCGGCTAAGGACAAAGGAACCGGCAAAGAGCAGAAGATTCGTATTGAAGCCTCCAGTGGTTTAACCGATGCTGAAATCCAGAAAATGAAGCAGGAAGCGCAAGCCAATGCCGATGCCGATAAGAAAGAGAAAGAACGCGTGGATAAAATTAACCAGGCCGATTCGCTCATCTTCCAAACTGAAAAACAGTTGAAGGAATTTGGCGATAAACTTTCTGAAGGAAATAAAACGGCCATTACACAGGCATTGGAAAAATTGAAAGAAACTCACAAGAGTCAGGATCTGGGGGCTATTGAGCAAGCCATGGCGGCCCTTAATAATGCCTGGCAGGCAGCATCGCAGGAAATGTATGCAGCAAGTAATGCTCAGCCAAACGCTGGCAATGCCACTCAATCGGAACAAAGCAATACCGGAACCGGAGGAAGCAATGCAACCGATGTAGAATATGAGGAAGTGAAATAGTCCTTCTTTATGATGAACCTAACGGCCCTTTGGATGAAAATTCAAAGGGCTTTTTTTGTGGTCAGAATTTCTGGTTAATCCAATGCCACCTATCTTTACGCCCCTGAAATTTTTTGAATATGCTGATTGTAAAATTTGGCGGTACCTCGGTAGGTAAGCCTGAGCGGATGAAGAAGATTGCAAACCTGGTGTTGAGCATGCCCGGTAAAAAAATTGTTGTGCTTTCCGCGCTAAGCGGTACCACCAATTCATTGGTACGCATTGGCGATAGTTTATTAGCCCAGCAACAAACAACCGCTAACCAGGAAATTGCCGAACTGGAAAAACATTATCTGCAATTCATAAAAGAACTGTATGATAGCGAGGCCCACCGGGCCATCGGTCAGGAAATAGTAAGCCGCTACTTCAGCTTGTTCCGGTTGCTGGCAGCCGGGCGGTTTGACGATCGCGGCTATCGCGAACTACTGGCACAAGGTGAACTTATTTCCACTGAACTCTTCTATCATCACCTGCAGGAAAAGAAAATTTCTGCAAGACTGTTGCCAGCCCTGCACTTCATGTCGATTGACGAAAACCAGGAGCCTGAACTCGAAAAAATAAGCGAACGCCTGAAGCCAATACTGGAAACCATGAGCAATGTGGATATTCTGGTAACTCAGGGGTATATCTGCCGTAACCATCGCAACGAAATTGACAATCTGAAACGAGGAGGAAGCGATTATACAGCATCGCTGATTGGTGCGGCTATTAAAGCCGAAGAAATTCAGATCTGGACAGACATTGATGGCATGCACAATAACGACCCGCGTATAGTAAAGAAGACCGTACCCATTGCTGAACTTACGTTCGATGAAGCTTCGGAGTTGGCTTACTTCGGAGCTAAAATTCTGCACCCCTCCACCATTGTGCCTGCCCAAAAGTACCACGTGCCCGTACGCCTGAAAAATACCATGGACGAAAAAGCGGCCGGTACCATCATCAGCGACAAAGGCAGCCGCGGACAGTTTAAAGCCATTGCAGCCAAAGATGGTATTACTGCTATCAAAATAAAATCATCGCGCATGTTACTTGCGTATGGCTTCCTGCGCAAAGTGTTTGAAGTGTTTGAACGTTACAAAACACCCATCGATATGATCTCCACTTCAGAGGTGGCCGTTTCTGTAACCATAGACGACAACAAAAACCTGAACCCGATTCTGGAAGAATTAAAAAGCTTTGGAACAATTGAAGTAGACACCGATCAATCCATTATCTGTATTGTGGGCAACATGCTTTCCGAGAAAGAAGGTGTATTAAAAGATGTATTTCAGGCATTGGCTACTGTGCCTATCCGAATGGTTTCATATGGTGGTAGCCCAAACAACATCTCCGTACTGGTTCACTCCTCACAAAAAGAGAAAACGCTTACACTCCTAAACGAAAATCTTTTTAACCTTCGGTAAGGAATTCTGTCAGAAATAAGGGTTGGTTTTACCTCTCCTCACTTCTAATTCTTTTATAACTCCTCTTCTAGCCGGATTGGCTCTATATTGTCTGCTTTTTAAACATTTTAAAAAATGGAGGCAATTGTAATTGTAACGTTTGTTGTAGGCTACCTGGCCATTGCGCTGGAGCATCCGATAAAAATCAATAAGACAGCTACTGCAATTTTGACTGGGGTATTGTGCTGGACAATCTATGCACTTTATTCTGCCGAATCAATTGAACATATAGGAGAACAATTACACGAGCACCTGGGTGAGATATCAGGCATCTTGTTTTTTCTGATGGGCGCTATGACTATTGTTGAATTAGTTGATGCATACCAGGGCTTTCGGTTTATCACCGATCGTATCAAAACAAAGAACCCTAGAACGCTACTCTGGGTTGTTTGCTCGGTTACATTCTTTCTTTCGGCTATACTCGATAACCTGACAACCACTATTGTGATGGTATCGCTCATACGAAAATTAGTACCCAACAAAAACATGCGACTTACATTTGTAGGCATGATTGTAATTGCCGCTAATGCCGGTGGCGCTTGGTCGCCCATTGGCGATGTTACTACAACTATGCTTTGGATCGGGGGCCAGATTTCATCTGTTAACATTATCAAGACCTTGTTACTGCCAAGCATTGTGTGCCTCATCGTGCCATTAGTATATCTCCAGTTTACCTTAAAAGGAAAACTTGGGCAGCCTCACGCTGAAGGCGGGGAAAAAGCCCATGGCCATGGATCGCACAATGGCCCCATTAAAGGTTCAAAGGCTATGCTCTTCCTGGGTATTGGCGGTCTTATTTCAGTTCCCGTTTTTAAAACGGTTACCCATCTTCCACCTTATTTAGGAATGCTGCTTGCCCTTGGTGTTTTGTGGGTAGTCTCAGAACTTATTAACCCCGACATGGACGAAGCCGAGAAGAAACCTTATACAGCCGCTGGCGCCCTTACCCGCATTGATGTTCCCAGTGTACTCTTCTTCCTGGGTATTTTATTGGCCGTAAGTGCACTCCAGTCTATGGAAATACTCGGCCATTTTGCTTCGTGGCTGGACACCACATTAAAAGATAATCGGATTATCATTACTCTCATTGGAATTCTATCTGCCATCGTTGATAACGTGCCCCTGGTGGCTGCCAGCATGGGTATGTATAGTATGGAGACTTATCCAACCGATCATATGATCTGGGAATACCTGGCTTATTGCGCGGGTACCGGGGGTAGTATTTTGATCATCGGTTCTGCAGCCGGAGTTGCCGCTATGGGTATGGAGAAAATAGATTTTATCTGGTATTTGAAAAAAATCTCGTGGCTTGCAGCCCTTGGCTACTTTGCCGGAGCCATCGTTTACCTCATAATCTACCCTTATTTAGCCGTCCATTAAATTTCTTTGGCACTTCTGCTGGGGTATTACGAGTTTTTCCGAAATTTCATTAATTAAGAAAAACCTAAACTTACCCCTGCATGGAGGCATTGATAATTATTGTTTTTGTAATCGGCTACATTGCCATCGCACTGGAGCATCCTATTAAGATTAACAAAACCGCCTCAGCTCTGCTGGCCGGTGTTATCTGCTGGACACTCTTCATTTTATCAGACCCAAGTACCTCGGTTACAGAAAGTAATTCCTACACCTCTTTTCTGGAGATTTTAAAAGTGGAGTTGGGCGAGAAATTTAATGCCCTAACCAGCGGGGAACTGTATCGTGAATTTGTTGCTTTTGAGTTATCCGAACATCTGAGCAGCATCGCTCAAATCCTGTTCTTTTTATTGGGTGCCATGACCATTGTTGAACTGGTAGATGCTCACCACGGCTTCAAGTTTATTACCGATCGGATAAAAACAAAAAATCCGAAAGTGCTACTTTGGATTATCTGCTGGGTAACCTTTTTCTTATCTGCGGTACTCGATAACCTGACAACCACCATTGTTATGCTTTCGCTGGTACGCAAACTAATTGCGAATAAAGACATGCGGTTGTTTTTTGCCGGTATGATTGTAATTGCTGCCAATGCCGGTGGCGCCTGGACGCCCATTGGCGATGTTACCACTACCATGCTTTGGATTGGAGGCCAGGTCACTACTGGCAATATTATGGTTACCCTATTCCTGCCAAGTGTTGCCTGCATGCTTGTTCCCCTTCTTTATCTAAACTTAACCCTCAAAGGAACACTGGGAGAAACAAATACGCATGAGGGACTTGTGCATGATACCACCGTTAGGTCAGGCAAACTCATGTTATTCTTAGGGGTTGGTGCGTTGATCTTTGTTCCCATCTTTAAGACAATTACCCACATGCCTCCCTATACCGGTATCTTATTAGGGTTGGGCGTATTGTGGGTAGTCTCCGAATTAATAAACCCCGATCTTGATGAGGCCGTAAAGAAAAACTATACTGTGGCCGGTGCGCTTACACGGATTGATGTGCCAAGTGTGCTTTTCTTCTTAGGCATTTTACTTGCCGTGGGTGCGCTAGAATCCATGCAGGTACTGCATCACCTGGCCAGCTGGTTAGATACATCCTTAGGTGACCAACGGATAATTGTAACATTAATCGGATTACTATCAGCAATAGTAGATAACGTACCGTTGGTAGCTGCTTCCATGGGTATGTATAATATGGATGTGTATTACACAGACCATATGGTGTGGGAATACCTGGCTTATTGCGCAGGTACCGGAGGTAGTATTTTAATTATTGGTTCAGCGGCTGGTGTAGCTGCTATGGGTATAGAGAAAATTGATTTCATCTGGTATTTGAAACGAATCTCGTTGCTGGCCATGCTGGGTTATTTTGCCGGTGCCATCGTATACCTTATTATACAGCCTTATCTGGCCGTGCACCCACCGGCTTAATTAACCAATTGCTTTAACGCTATTTCAAACGAGGCTTGTGCAAGTCTCGTTTTTTTATGGTTGCCCGAATATGTTTTTTGCAAAGCTTTCAAAATCGTATTCGAAATGTCGGTAAAAATTGCTTCATCGGTCATGCTTACCTCTCTTTCCATAAAGTAGGCAAACACGCGCGCCATACCACAGTTAGCAATAAAATCAGGTATGATGGAAACTCTTTCATCAGCATACAAACCAGTTGACCCGAAAAAAATCTCCGGATCAGCAAATGGTACATTGGCCCCACATGAAAATACTTCTACCCCGGCATTGATCATCCTGTCAACCTGGTCTTTCGTAACCAATCGCGAAGCAGCAGCCGGAACAAATACCTCAAACTCAAGATCCCATATTTTTTGATTTACCATATCGAAGGGCAGCAAATCATCTGTTACCAATTTGTTGCCATCGCGATTTAAAACAAGTTCGCAAATTTCTTCATGCGTAAATCCCTTTTGATTGATCAGGCCCCCTTCACGGGTAAGAATACCTACAATACTTACCCCCATCTGCGAAAGGTAAAACCCTGCGGCCGCACCCACATTGCCCCAGCCCTGCACCACCGCCCGTTTGCCTTGCAGATTACCACCCCATAAGGTGTAATAATGCTTAACCGCCTCGGCTACGCCAAAACCTGTACACATATCGGCTACGGTATATTTCTTATTTAATGATGGTGTGTACCCTTCGCTTTCAATCAACTTAATTACCCCTTGCCGCAGCTGGCCAATACGATTTACCTTTTGGGGTTCGGTTGGTTTATAGTGCCCGGTAAACACACCTTCCTGCGGGTGCCAGATGCCTACATCTTCGGTATGCGGAATTACTTCGTGAATCTCGTCTACATTCAAATCACCACCTGTTCCATAGTAATATTTCAACAAGGGCATAACAGCCGCATACCAGCGATGTAACACACCTTCTTTGCGCGGATCGTTCGGGTCGAAATTAATTCCAGACTTTGCCCCACCAATAGGTGGCCCTGAAACCGTAAACTTTACTTCCATTGTTTTGGCCAGCGATTCAACCTCGCGTTTGTCTAACCCTGTACGCATGCGCGTGCCTCCCCCTGCTGCGCCACCGCGCAATGAGTTAATTACCACCCACCCTTCTGCCGAAGTTTCAGCATCTTTCCACTCAAACACAATCTCTGCGGGCTTACTCTCAAACTTTTTCAGCAGGTCTTTCATCCTATAAACTTTAATAGCCAAAGGTATTTTAAAATCAATTTGAGAGAAAATTTGTAGCATAATGCCCATTCAAAATTTGATCTCCAGAGTAATACAACAATATGAAAACCTAAGAGTTATTTTGACGGGGAGAATTATCTTCTTTTGAAAACAAGCTTAAACACGCCATATTTGTAACCCCCGATCTCGTTTTGACCGGTTTGAACAGGATTTACGCCAACATGCAGAATTTTAGAAGGAATCTCACACTCACATTCGGGTTATTTTTATTGGTTTCGGGTGTTTTTGCCCAAACCGCAAACACTCCGTTCAGTTTTAGGGGCATTGGTGATTTCTACGGAAATGGTCTTGCACATAATCAGGGTATGGCTGGTGTAGGCGTTAGTAATCCACAATACTTCTATCTGAATAATCAAAACCCGGCCCTGCTGGTTTTTAACCGGTTTACCGTTTTTGAAGGTGGCTTTATTGGCCAATACAATAAAATTAAAGGTAATGGCCCGACCGAGAGCAGCGGCAATGGTAATTTGAATTATTTAATGATGGGCTTTCCGGTTAAGATGGGAAAATGGTCTACATCGTTTGGCCTTGCTCCTTATTCCGGAGTTAACTACCGCACTAATTATACCGATGTAATTGAGGGCAGCGCTAACCTGGTTGATGTTCAGGAAACCGGCAAAGGTGGGGTAAACCAGGTGTTTTGGGCCAATGGTGTAGCGCTCAATAAAAATTTTTCGGTTGGCGTTCGGGCTACATACTTGTTTAGCTCCATCATAAATGAATATACAAACACCCTTCCCGCAGCCGCCACACCCATCGTATATTCGCCAACAATATATGAGCGTACCTACATAAAAGATTTTAATTTTTCACTTGGGGTTTCATTTCATGAAGACTCCCTCTTTAATAAAAACTACCGGTTTAATATTGGTGCCGTCTATAATTTTAAATCAGAATTAAACACCGAATACTATACCCGCATAGAAAGAAGAAACTCATCGGGTAGTGTGGTTGATTCAACCACACTTACCAATAATCAACCTGGCAGCATTACCTTGCCCCAATCGTTTACGGTGGGCATGTCGTTCGGTAAAGGCGAAAAATGGATGATAGGGGCTGATTATTCTTATCTGAAAAACAGTTTGTTTCGCGATTACTTCGGAAATTCGCAAAACGCTACAGATAGCTGGCGCGTAGCGCTTGGAGGCGAATTTACTCCAGACCCTATGGCCTTAAGCGGGTATCTGAAGCGAATGACTTACCGAACAGGTGTAAGTTTTGAACAATATCCGTATTTGATTAACGGTAAGCCTGTGGATGATTTTGGCATTAATTTTGGGTTAAGTATGCCGGTGAGCAGAATTTCAAGCCTGGATTTCGCTTTTAAAGTAGGCAGGCGGGGAACGGTGCAAGACCACACCATTGAAGAGAACTATTTTAAGCTTTACTTTGGTGTTACGATTAACGATCAATTTTGGTTTATTAAGCGCAGATTTGATTAAATTATTTAGACTTAAACCCTAGAACAAAATGAAAATGAACTTGCGATCATCGGTATTGTTGTTGGCTCTTTCCTTTGGTGCATTTGCAGGCTTTGGTCAGTGTAAGGAATTTAAATGGCCTGAAGACAAAGCTACTGCAGAAGAAAAAGTTGCACTTTATGACGATGCTAAAACTCAGAAAAATTATAGAGCTGCGGTAGCTCCACTACAATGGATGTTAAAAGCCGCGCCTCAGTGGAACACCAAATTGTACATTGATGCAGCGGACATCTATAACAATTTGGCTGTAGCTGAAAAAGATCCGGTTAAAAAACAAGTATTGATTGACTCCTTAATGTTGTTATACGATTTGCGTGTTACCAATTGCGGTGACGAAGTGAATGTACTTAACCGCAAAGCTACCTCATCTGCTATTTTCAATGCACAAAATAAAGCTAAAACCGCTGAGGTATTGGCCCTGTATGATAAGGTGTATGAAATCAGTGGTAACAATGTGGCCGATAACAACCTCCTCTCTTATATGAAAGTGATTCAACTTAACGTGGCTTTGTTAAAGAATCTTTCAGAAGAGCAAATTTTGCAACGCTACGATAGATTGTCTGCTGTAATTGACGCGAAAATCAAAAAGGCTCAGGAAGCAAACAAACAAGCCGATGTGGATAGATTGAAGAGCGTAAAGAGTGGTGTAGATGATATTTTACCAAAATGCGGTGTAACCATTGACTGCGATTTTGTTAAGAAAAATCTTGCACCAAAATTTAAGCAGAACCCTGCCGATCTGACTGTAGCTAAGAAAATCTTTACCTATATGACCACCGGTGGTTGCATTGAAGATCCGCTTTGGTTAGAAGCTGCCGAAGCAATACATAAGGAAAGCCCG
>Ga0056914_10000459_pt1 | contig 36139 bp, 23 predicted proteins | sample TNRBio252014_DNA_FD_55168 | JGI IMG/M metagenome (GOLD analysis project Ga0056914, IMG submission 55168) | Wastewater treatment Type I Accumulibacter community from EBPR Bioreactor in Madison, WI, USA - TNR Reactor_6/25/2014_ DNA | ecosystem: Engineered > Bioreactor > EBPR > Anaerobic-Aerobic >...
TCACCATTTAAAATTAGTTTTATGAAATCGATGTTTTTTGTTCTCCTGAGCGCCATTAGCGCCATGTTTTGCGCATCCCCTCAAATGCAGTACTCAAATATGGACGCGGCGCTTTTGTATACTTCAGGTAATGGTTTTTCTCTGTTTTTCAATCCGCCAACGGGGGCTTTCTACTTGTTACAGACCACTGAAAAGCTTAGTGTTCCNGCGTCGGTTACTTTTCAGTCATTTAGCAAAGAAAGTGGTCTCACCATCAAAGACAGCCGTTCAGCGCNTACGATAAACTATTCTATTGGAGGCCAGGTATTGGGTATGGCTACCTTTAGCGGGAGTCGCTATGCTAGCCAACTTACAACAACGGCGCCTAATGGAACGGTGGCTTTTGTTGGTAATGTTGGAGATGTTATCTTCGAACTTAGTTGTCATTGCAGGCGCAACGGCACAGCACAGCCCGAGGGTGGCTGCCAAAGTGGGGGCGATGGCTCAACAGGGTGCGAAATTACAGATGGAGGGGGTTTTGCCACGGGCAACTGGAATAATCACTGCCAGGTATCCTGCGCCAGTGGTTATTACGCTTGTTGCAATGAATAGCTTGTATCTTCTTAGTATTGTTCTAAGCCGCTGCGGAGCCCCGCGTGAGGGGGTGCAGCGGTATGGCCGCCCCCCAAAGGGCGGNCATAGTAGCGGAACGCCCGACCCCGCGCGCTGTACATTAAGCGTCTGCGCCCTCTGGCGCCGGGTGAATGCCTGCGCGCGGGGGCACGCCCAAAAAACAAAAGAGCCATACAGGCAAACCCGCATGGCTCTAACGACAGTAAACAGGCCCTTAGCGGCCGCCGCCGGAAGCGGTTTGGCTTTCTGCTTTGGTGGCCAGCACTTTGCGCTGAGGCGCTCTTGCGGGCGTAGCATCGGCACTTCCGCTGGGGCGGGTACACTGTTTGGCTTGGTCGGGTGTGCATTGTGCNGCCTGTTGGGNCGTGCAGTTCGTTTGCGTCGCTGTGGAGGCCGGCGTAGTTTCAGCAGAAGCGGCGGCGGCGCTGCCTTCAGCAGCTTTACCGGTGCAGGTCTTTACGCAGCAGCCGGGTTTNGGCGCGCATTGGGCGCTCTGGGCTGAAACCTGAACCAGCGCTACGCCGGCGAAGAAAAACATCATGGCAATAAGCTTTTTCATCTTGAATGCGTATGAAAGGTGAAAGAATGAAGTAACGTTGACGCCACAAAGGTAGGGCGGGGCAGGGGGCCGCGCTGTCATGGGGGTGTTATTGAGTTGTTATCAACTTGTTATCAGGAGGCAGCATAGCGGCGAATAGCTTATTTTTGAGCCATGAAAATGCGCGAAAGCAAAGTATCGATCGTCGTTATTACCTCGGCCATTGGGGTCATTGCGCTGGCGGTGTCGCAGTTGATCTGGATGCGCCATTCGTGGCATCTGGCAGAGCAGATATTCAACCAGCGGGTGTCGATGGCCCTTTGCTCAACGGTGGAAAAGTACAAGGGCGGGATGTTGTGCGACAATGGCGCGTGTTCCGGCGGGGCCGGGCAGCAGTTTGTAGTGTCGGCGGGCCACGATTTGCCTACCGAGCTGATGTACGACACGGTATTTCTGGCGCAGCTTACCCGTTCGCTGCACTTCCACCAGATCGACCTCGACTATGAGCTCAGCCTTACCGAAACCAAACAATGCCAGGTGAACGTGTATCAGAGCACTGTACTGCTGCCTACCGAGGGCGGAGGGCGGCGCGAGGCTTACCTGAGGTTAATCTTCCCCAATAAGAATGGCTACATCCTGCGCAGCATGAATTTTATGGTGGTAGCTACCATTCTCATCCTCATCTTCGTGACGGCCGTGCTCCTGTTGGTCAATTGGTCGCTGGTGCGCCAAAAGCGATTGCTGCAAACCAACGTCGACTTCTTTAATCACATGGCCCATGAGTTTATCACCCCCCTGAACAACATCGGTTTGGCGGTGAATATGCTGCACAAAAAGCATCCAGCGCTAAAAGATCACCCATTGATGGATGTCATACGGCGCGAAAACGGCCAGTTGCTGGGCGAGGTAGAGCGCGTGCTGCATCTGGCCCGCCTCGACAAGGGCGAGCATGCCCTCCAAAAAGAAAACTTNCCCCTCAAGGCGCTGCTCCAGGCCGCCGTAAGCAGCATGGCCATGCCCCTNACCGAACGACAAGGACGGGTAAACCTCGACGAAGTGCCCGAAGACCTGGAGGTATANGGCGATGGCAAACACCTCGCCAGCGTTTTTCGCAACCTCCTCGACAATGCGCTGAAGTACACCCGGCTACAGCCCGATATCCGCATTTCGGCCCGCAAAACCGCCCAGGGCATACTCGTGTCGGTAGAAGACAACGGCATCGGCATCCCGCCGGAGCAGCGCAACCTGATCTTTGAAAAATTTCAACGGGCCCATCATGGCGGGCCGTTGGGCGGCGGCCAGAAGGGATTTGGCCTGGGGTTGGCCTATGTAAAGAGTATGATAGAGCTGCACAAGGGCTACATCCGGGTATTTAGCGAGGAGAATAAAGGCAGCCGATTCGACATCTTTTTACCTGCCTGATCGACGCCCATGACTGTCAGAAAGCCAAAAATATTACTCGTAGAAGACGACCTCAGCATGGGCTTCCTGCTCAGCGAGTTCCTGGAAGACAACGGCTTCGAGGTCAAGCTATGCCGCGACGGCGAGAGCGGCCTGGCCACCTTCCGGCGTAGCCCCTTCGACCTCTGTATTTTGGATGTCACCATGCCCCGGATGGACGGCTTCACCTTAGCCGCTTCTTTTCAGGAACAGCAGGCCTGCTCGCCCCCTCCTTTCCTGTTCCTCACGGCCCGCTCGCTCAAAGACGACAAGCTCAGGGGCTTTGCGCTGGGCGCTGAAGACTACATCACTAAGCCCTTCGATGAAGACGAGCTGCTGTGCCGCATTCAGGTGCTGCTACGCCGGCATGGCGCGGCGATAGCGGAGGCCGCTGCGGCCGAGCAACCTTTTGCCATTGGCAGCTATCTTTTTCACTACGCCCGACAGGAACTCTGCTGGGAACAACAAAAATGGCGACTCACCGAAACCGAGTCGGAAGTGCTGCGCTTGCTGTGTCTGTACAAAAATCAGATCCTGCGCCGCGAAGAAGCCGTGGAAAAAATCTACGGCAAGAAGGATTATTTTCTGGGGCGCAGCTTCGACGTATTCATCTCCAAGCTCCGCAAAATGCTGCAAAACGACCCCCGCGTGAGCATCGACAACGTCTTTCGCGTGGGCTTCATCCTCAACGTGGAAGAAGAGGTAGCCTGAGGTGTTTTTTTTAGGGCGTGCCCCCGGCCCCTTCCCGTTGGCCATATACTTTTAGGTACACCTTGCCGGGAAAGGGGCCGGGGTCGCGCTGTCCGCTATTATGGCCTTCCTCCTTCACCCCGTGGAATATACGCTTCGCTATTCCACGGGGTAAAGTCGTCAGGCCATACCGCTGCCATCGCTCACGCGGGCGGAACGCCAAGCGATAGCGCTGTCTATCGTACCAGCGTCACATCTCCTTTGAGCAACACTACCTTNCCTGTACTCAGCAGCACTTCGGCGTAGTAGACGTATACGGCGGCGTTCATGGGGCGGCCCTGGAAGTTGCCATCCCAGCCGTGGCGCGGGTCGTTGGGCTGGAAAGGCCCGTCNGCGAAGAGCTGATTACCCCAGCGGTCGTATATCTGGAAGCGCTTTACTTCTGCTACGCCGGCGCCGGCAAAAACGTAGAGGATNTCGTTGGCGCCATCCTGATCGGGGCTAAAGGCCGATGGGATGTAGACGGCTACCTGCTCATTGACGGTCACGAGCACCTGATCGGAAACGACGCAGCCATTGGCGTCTTCGGCGGTGAGCTGAAACCAGACCGTTTCTTGCGGGTAGGCGTAGCTGATGAGGCTGTCGGGGCGGCTCAGCAGGCCTGCCGGTTGCCAGGTGAGCAAGGCGGGCACAAAGTTGGCAATGGCCTCTAACCGCACGCTATCGCCCAAATTGATGATTTGGTTGAGGCCCAGGTCGAGCAGTAGCTCGGGGGCCGGATTTACGGTTACGGGCAGTTCGGCCCGGCAGTCGTTTTCGTCCTGTACCACAAGGGTGTAGGCCCCGGCCGAAAGATCGGGCAGGGTAGCGGGCAGGGCGCCCAAGGCCGCGAAAAACTGCCCGTCGAGGCTATACTCATAGCCGCCGCTGCCGCCGCTGACGGCGCTCACCACAATGTAGCCGTCGCGGCTGCCAAAGCAGCCCGTCGCTACGCCTTCGGCAGCCAATACAATGGGCGGCGGCGCAGCGAGGGTGATGTCGGCCGTGTCGCGGCAGCCGGCGCCATCGGTAACCACTACGCTGTAAAGCACGTCGGCGGCTAAGTTATCTATGGCTACGGTGGCGTCGCCGGTGCTCCAGTCGAACTGGTAGGGCGCTACGCCGCTGGCTACAATGACGCGGGCGCCGCCGTCGGCATTTTCGGGGCAGCTCACTTCAAAGCCGTCGTAGTCGGTGACGGCTTCTATGCGGGCGTCGAGGTTGCTCACCCGCACCAAGGCGCTGCCGCTGATGGCCACGGGGCAATCGCTGCCCGCGGCTGTGGCCTGTAGCAGACTGTAAGTGGCGGTAGCCGTCGGCGAAACGCTGATGGTTTGGCCATTGACGGCGCCCGTAATCAATATGGGCGCGCCGCTGCCGTCGCTGTAGGTTACATCAAAGGCATTGGCCCCGCTGAGGCTGAGGGTCAGNACTGCGGTTTCGCCGGCGCAGATGTCGGCNCCNCCGCTGAGGGCGGCGCTGAGGGCGGGCAGGAAGTCGAGGCTCACAATCACGGTAGAGTCGCAGCCCAGGAAAGAAGCATTGGGCAGGATCACTACGCCTGTAGGATTGGCGGCGCTAAAGGTTTGGGCGCCTACCGTGAGGGTCTGGCCCGCGCATAGNGTCCGGTTGATGTTGGATACGGCGGCCGGATTGAAGCTCAGACTCACCGTCACCAAGCTGTCGCAGCCGTTGGCGCTGGTGAGGGTAACGCTGCCGCTGGGGTTGTTGAAGTTGAAGGTTTGGTCGCCGATGATCACCAATTCGTCGGGGCATAGGGTGGCTGTAAAGCTGCCTTCGGCCGGCGCAAAGAAGCTGAGGGCTACGTTGACGGTACTATCGCAGCCGTTGGCGGCGGTAAGCGCCACGGTTCCTGTGGGGTTGGCGGCGCTGAAGGTCTGGCTGCCCACGGTGAGGGTTTCGCCGGGGCAGAGCGTTTGCGAGAGGTTCACCACAGGCGCAGTCAGGTAGGTAAGGGCCACATTGACGGTGCTGTCGCAGCCGCCGGCGGCCGCGCCGGGCAGTACGACGCTACCTGTAGGGTTGGCCTGACTGAAGGTGCTGTTGCCCACCGTCAGGGTCTCGCCCGGGCAAAGCGTAGCGCTGAGGTTGTTGATAGCCGGCGCCCGGAAGCTAAGGCTGACGGTAATGACGGAGTCGCAGCCATTGGCGGCGGCGCCCGCGAGCGTAACCGTGCCCGTGGGCATCGCGGCGTCAAAAGTCTGGCCTCCGATGATACGGCTTTCGCCGGCGCAGAGCGTTTCGCTCACGGCAAAAGAAGCTGTCGGCAACAGATTGAGGGCTACATTGACGGCGCTGTCGCAGCCGCCGGCCCCTGCGCCGCTTAGCACCACTAAGCCGCTGAGCCGGCTGTCGCTAAAGGTCTCTGTGCCAATGGTGATGGTTTCGCCCGGGCAGATGTCGGCGTTGAAGTTGCTCACCGCCGGCGGCAGGAANGTCAGCGCTATATTGATGATGCTGTCGCAGCCGTTGGCCGCGCCGCCCACAATGGTTTCGGNACCTGCGGGGCGGGCAGCATCATAGGTTTGCCCGTTTACTACCACCGANTCGCCATCGCAGAGGGTAGGGGAGAGGTCCATCACAACGGGCGTTGCCAAGCGGAAGGAGAGCGTGTCGTCGAGCGCAGCGCCGCAGCCGTTGCCGCTCGTCAGGTTGGTAAAAACGACCTCAAAATCGCCGGGGGCGAAGCTGAAATCGGCCGGGCACAGTTGTAGTTGCNCGGCGGCAGCCGGGAAAGTGTCGGTGCGGGTGAAGGCGGCCGTTGCATTTTGCACCGTATAATCGAGTATAAACGGCGGCGCGCCGGTAAAGGCTAAGTCGACGGTAGCGCAGTCGCCCTCGCAGACGAGTCCGCCCCCGGTAGCCGTAAGCCCCGGCAGGGGCGCGCCGGCTACTACCGTGTAGTTAGCCGATGCCTGGCAGCCGTTGTCGTCGGTGACGGTGACGCTGTACAAGCCCGGCGCCAGCGCCGTGAGCGTGTCGCCTGCGCCCGCGGGCGACCAGGCAAAGCTATAGGGCGCCGCCCCTGTGGCGGTCACAAATACGGCCCCGTCATTGGCGTTGGCACAGCTTTCCGGCTGACCGNTGATGGCTATGGTTAGCGGGCAACTGTTGTCGCTGATGACGAAATCACAGCTCAGCGTACAGCCATTGGCATCGGTGAGCAGGAGGTTGTAGTTGCCGGGCAACAGGTTGGGGATAATGGGCGAAGCCGGAGCATTAGCGGGCAGGTTTATCGTCAGGGGGCCGGTGATGGCTATGGTGTAGGGCGCCGCGCCTCCGCCAAAGCTGATGGCCGCTGCGCCATCGTTATTGGCAGGGCCGGAAGCCGGGGCCGACTGCCCGCAACTGAGCGTCAGCGCCGGCGGCGCCACTAAGGTGTCGGCAGCCGTAGCCGTACAGCCGGCAGCATCGGTGACGGTGACGCTGTAGATGCCGGCGGAGAGGTTCATGGGGTCTTCCTGGCCGTCGAGGGCGTCTACGTTCCAATTGTACTGGAGCATACCTGTGCCGCCGGTAGTAGTCAGGTCGAGGGCGCCNTCGGCCTCTCCNTCGCAACCGGGGTCGATNCCGGTTAGGCTGGCGGCGAGCTGGCAGGGATTATCCGTGATGACGAGGTCGCAGGTGGCCTGGCAGCCATTGGCGTCGGTAAGGGTAAAGGTATAGCTGCCCGCCGACAGCCCTGGCAGGGCGAACGGCCCGGCGGCGGCGATGCCGCTCTGGCTGCCCGAAGTAGGGCCGGTATAGCTGAGGTCGTAGGGCGCCGTGCCGCCGGTGATGGTCAGGGTCGCCGAAGCATCGCCGGCGCCAGGCGAACTGGGGGCCGTAGTCTGGGCGCAGGCCAGCAGTAGCGCCGCCGGAGCGCCAATGCTGACGGTATCGGTAGCAAAGCAGGCTAAACTCACAGAAAGCGTATCGGTGACGGTAAGGATGTACGTTCCCGGCGCCAGCCCCATCAGGGTGTCGTTGGTCATGCCATTGCTCCAGTTGAAAGTCAGGTCGCCCCGCACACCGCCTACAGTTGCAATGGCGCTGCCGTCGGCGGCGCCCGCACAGCTTACGTCCTGAGCGGCTATGCTGAGGTCGAGGTAGCCGCACATGAAGAAGCCGGTGAAGGCCAAGCAGCCGTTGCTATCGTAAAGGTTGATGAAAAACTGGCCGGCCGGCACATTGGTCAGCGTATCCACGCCATTGGCCGGCAGGTTGGCCACGTTGTAGAGGGTGTCGTTGTTGAGGCCATAAACCACCAGGATGTAAGGCGCGGGGCCATTGCCATAGGCGATCTCTACCACCCCGTCGGCAAAGCCGGGGCCGCTGGCCGGCGACAGTACCGTGGGGGTGATGGTTACCGCCGGTGGCGTAGAAAGGGTGATGCTGCCCGTAGCCGTACAGCCCGCGTCGTCGGTGACCGTCACAGCATAGAAGCCGGCCGGCAGGGTCTGCGAATCGGCCTGCCCGTCGAGGCTGTCTACATTCCAATCGTAGGCGAGGTTGCCGGTAGCATTGAATGCCGTTACAAAAATGGAGCCGTTCATGGCGCCAAAGCAGGGCGAGATGGCGCCGTCAACCACGATGCTCAGCGCGCAGTTGGCGCCGGCAATGGTGAAGGAACAGGTACTTTCGCAGCCATTTGCATCGGTGACCGTGATGTTGTAGACGCCGGGCGTCAGGTTGGCGATGGTTGCCGTACCTGCTGCTGCCGCACTCTGGCTGCCGTTTTCCGGGCCGGTATAAGCTATGGTGTAGGGCGCTGTGCCGCCACTCACCACTACCTGGCCCACGCCGTCGGCAGCGCCGGCGGCACTTTCCGGGCTTACCTGGCTACAGTTGAGCACAAGCGCTGCCGGGGCCGCGAGGGTGATGGCGGCCGTAGCTACGCAGCCGTCGGCATCGCTGACAGTGACGCTGTAAGCGCCGGCGCCTAAGCCCGAGGGGTTTTGCAGGCCGTCGAGGGCGTTTATGTTCCAGTTGAAGTTGTAGCTGCCTGCGCCGCCGCTGACGGCCAGGTCGAGGGCGCCGTCGAGGGCGCTGGCGCAGCTGATGGGCTGGGCTACCGTCAGGTTGAGGCTTGGCGCCGGATTGGCCGTCAGGGTTACGGGCACGGGCTCGGACGTGCAACTGCCATTGTCGATGACGGCATAGACCGTNCCGCCCAANGTGGCGTAGGCCGCGGGCATAGGCACGGGCGATGTGGCTGCGGCGTCGAGGAAGTAAGCCACGGTTACGGCCTGACCGCCAGATACCTCCCCGTCGGCATCGGAAAGGTCGAAGGTCGCTTGTCCGGCGGCATTGGCGCAGGCCGCCAAGGCGGCGGGGTTAGCGATCAGATCGCTGGCGGTGACAACCACTTCAATGGGAGGGTTCAGGGTGAAAGAACAGCCCGTATCCTCGTCGGTAATGGCGCTGAGTGTGAAGGTTGTCGTTTCATCTATGTTGAAAATCAGATCACTAAAATTTGTTATGCCGTTGTAGGTGAGCACAGTAGTGCCGCCGGCATCAGAGATGCTGAGGTCGAAGCCATAGGAGCCTGCCGGCAAACTAAAGGTAAGCGTAACGGTCTGCTGTCCGCAGATGTCGGTTTCGTCAGCGCTGAAGTCCACCGCCGGAGGCATAGCCGGCAACAGCGCAATGGCCGCCGGAGCAGAGATGCAACCCGCCCCGCCATCGACGGTGGCGTACACCAATCCGCCGCCCGACAGATAGGCCGAAGGATTGGCTATGGGCAGGGTGGCGCCGGGATCCTGATACCAGTTTACGGGCAGGCCCGAGCCGCCATTGATCGTCGATTCTGCCGTTGTAAGGTCAAAAATGGCCTGGCCGGAGGCATCGGGGCAGCCAANGAGGTCGGTTTCCTGTGCGTCCGGCGGGCTGCCTACCGTGATGGTAAACGACTCCTCATCGGTGCAGCCGGCATTGTCGTCATAAGCAAAGAGCGTAATGGTAGCCGTAATTTCATCGCCTGGCTGGAAGCTGCTGCCCCCGCCGTTGGGTTGGGTGAAGTAAGCCTGGCCGCCCGACAGGTTGCCGCCTGCAATGGCCGGCAGGATATAGCTGTTGCACACGCTCACATCGGCTATGGGGTTGATGACGGGCGTAGGGTTTACGGTAAGCGTCACCGCCTCCGGCGCCGAGGAGCAGCCGTTGGCCGTCACAACGGCATAAACCGTGCCGCTGCCCGAACTGTAGGCGTTTGGCCCGGGTATGGCCACTGTGCCGGCCGCATCGCTAAACCAGCTCACCGTGCCGCTGCCGCCGCTGATGGCGCCATTGAGGGCAGAGAGGTTGAAGGTAGCCTGGCCGCCGCCCTGATCGCAGGCTTCGAGGGGGCCGGCAGGACTGGCCGTCGGGGCCGCATTTACGGTTACCGTTACGGTGGCGCTGGCCGAAGGGCAGCCGGCGCCGCCGCTGACCGTATAGGTGAAGTCATAAGAACCCGCCGGCGTGCCATTAAAAGAAACGCNGGCCGGAATGGCCAGCGATACGCCTGCGCCATCGTCGTCGGTCCAGTTGCCGCCGGCATCGGGCGTGCCGCCCAACGTGGCGGGCAGGTTAACCACAGCGCCATCGTTACAAACGGTCGTACTACCATCAGAGCCCGCGTCGGGCGCAGGCGTCACTATCAAATTGACGGCCACCGGGTCCGAAACACAACTTCCATCGGCTACGGTAGCATACACCGTGGCATTACCCGAAACATAGGCTCCAGGATTGGGGATGAGCGTCGTAGCGCCCATATCGCTGTACCAGCTTACCGTGCCTGCTCCGCCGGCAACAGCCGCGTTTAAGTCCGAAAGGTCAAAAGTGCCCTGCCCGCTGCCCGAATCGCAAACGGTAAGCGGCCCCGCAGGGTTGGCAGTGGGCTCATCGGCTATGGTGATGACCACGGGCACAGGCTGCGAAGCGCAGGTGAAATTGCTGAAAGTAGCATATACCGTTTGGCCCGGAGGGAATACGCTGAAGTTGCTGGGCACAGGAATGGGCATGGCCGGAGCAGGATCTTGCCACCAACTCACCGTGCCGGCGGCGCCGCCGCTGACGGTATTGTTCACCGATGTAAGGTTGATGCTCACCGGCCCTCCGCCGGCGCTGCATACCTCAATGGAAGCAGGGTTGGCATCGGGCTGGCTGTTGAGGTTGAGTTGCACCGGCTGAGGCGCCGACGCGCAGGGCGCTGTGCCTACCGTCGCATATACCGTAGCGCTNCCGCTAATGTAGCTGCCCGGCGTGGCTATGGGTATCGTAGCTCCTGCATCTTCATACCAGCTCACCGGCTGGCCGGAGCCCCCGTTGATTACGCCGTTTACNGTGGTCAATACAAACGTGCCCTGCCCCGAACCNTCGTCGCAGGCCGTCAGCGGGCCTGCCGGGTTGGCCGTAGGGGCCGGCGTCACATTCAACTGCACCGCCACCGGGTCGGAAGGGCAGGNCGCCGTGCCCACCGTAGCGTATACCGTGCCCCCGCNGCTNACATAGGCCATCGGGTTGGCTATGGGCACGGTAGCCGCCATATCTTCGTACCAGGTTACGGTACCCGAGCCGCCATTGANGGTACTGTTCAGGGTAGTGAGGTCGAAGGTAGCCTGGCCGGCGGCATTGCCGCAGGCAGAGAGGGGGCCGGCGGGGTTGGCCGTGGGCTGAGGCGTGATGGTGACGGTGAAGGATTCCTGATCGCTACAGGCTGAGGAGGGGTCGTAAATGTATAGGGTGGTTGTAGTTGTAATTTCATCGCCAGGAGAAAAAGATATGCCCATGCCGTTAGGGGAGGTGAAATACATCTCATTCCCACTTAAATCACTACCTGTTATGGCAGGGAGGGTATAGCTGTCGCAGACGTTCTGATTACCTGGGTTGGTGAAAACTGGCGGTATACACGAAATATCACCTAAACTACAGTCTGCCATCGCAGGGATATTTGTATTTACTGTGCCAGGACCTGACCAAGTAGCCGTAGAACCATTTACTGTACTCGTAAGGCTCGTATATCCATATGTAGCTGTTGGGCCACCATTGTAAGAAAGACATAAATATCTTGTAACAGCTCCATTTCCAAATGTTCCTCCCATTGGTAAATCCGTAAATAATACATATATAGTTGAGCCGCAGAATGTTGCCCAGTTGGTGTAAGATGATGCAATTAATGAAATATCAAATATGTAAATAGTGCTACCTGCTGGGATAGGATTAGTTGCGGCTTGAAAAGCAGTACATCCGGCCAATGTATTAAGATTATTAATGAAGCCCGGAGGTTCTGGTTGAGCTGTGGCAGGGCCATAGACTTGAGGAATGGCAGGCGTACAAGTGGGCGTTGTGCCATAATTTAGTAGGATTAATGAAGGATCAATATCTGAAGTTGCTACTAAACTCAAAAATTCTTGGTCACCCTCATTAGAGCCACTGTCACAAGAATTGACCATTACAGAAACAAGTTGTATTTGACCTTTTAATTCGAGATAGCGGCCTGACAAACAAAATAGTAATCCTAAAACAAAATAGGGTCTAGTACTACAAATAAATGAAGCATTAGAGTACATTCCTTTCTGAGTTGTTCCATTTATCCAGCCAAACTTCATAACCACAGGATTTACGCTTGAAAAGTAAAGTTGATTCAACGCCCACAAACCGGCCTGCCGCCATTTCGGTAAGCAGTGCCCAGCCTTAGGCGTGCAAGGTATTCCACACAAAAGGGCTCCAGACGAAGAGTTGCTGCTTGGGGAGAGAGAAAGTTGGGTTAAAAGACGAGACAAGTGACTGCAAAGAAACGACAATCCGACACAAAAAAGCTGCCCGTATGAGATGAAATAATTGTTAAGGTTTCAAAATACGTTCTTGGGCGTGCCCCCGCGCGCAGGCATCCACCCGGCGCCGGAGGGCGCAGACGCTCATGTGCGGCGCGCGGGGTCGCCACGTCTTCGCTACGCTCTTCCGGGTAAACGTGTTTCGCTACTATGCGCTCGTGCCTCACGCATACCGCCACGTCCGCCGTCGCTTCGCTAGTCGGCTACCGCGTCCTCATTGCATTCGGCCGGGTAAAAATCTTCGCTGCGCTCTTCCGGGTACCGCGTCTTCGTGCCTCAGCCGGGTAAAAGCTGCACCCCCTCACGCGGCTCCGCAGCGGCAGCCGCCATGCCCACAAGGGGTTTTTTTGAACGGATTAACAGGTATCTTTGCCGCCAAAGACGCTTACTTTGTGCCAAAGGGGCAAAACGCTAAAATATGATGAAGATTTATGTCTGGCTGCGGACTGCCATGTGGGCCAGCCTGACACTGCTGACGGCCTGCCGGTCGCCGGAGCCGGCAAAGCTCACCATAGCCACCGCCGCCAATATGCAGTTTGCTATGGAGGCGCTGACCCGGGCTTTTACAACAGAAACGGGCATCGCCTGCAACCTGACGGTGAGCGCCTCGGGCAAGCTGACGGCCCAGATCAGGGAAGGGGCGCCCTACGATGTATTTGTGGCGGCCGATATGAAGTACCCCGATGAGCTGTTCAAGGCCGGCCTGGCGACGCGGGCGCCCGAGGCTTATGCCCGCGGCCGATTGGTATTGTGGTCGGCGAAGCCGGGGCTGGAGCCCTCGCTGCCAGGGTTGGCAGATAGCGCCATCCGACACATCGCCTTAGCCAATCCCCGAACGGCCCCCTACGGATTGGCCGCCGAGGAAGCGCTGAAGCGCCAGGGCCTGTACGAGGCGTTGGCCCACAAGTTTGTGTACGGAGAAAGCATTGCGCAGGCCACGCAGTTCATCAGCACCCAGGCGGCGGAGGCGGGCTTCACGGCCATGTCGGTGGTACTATCGGAGCAGATGAAGGGCAAGGGCCGCTGGATAGAAGTAGATCCGGCCCTGTATGCGCCCATTGACCAGGGCATCGTCGTGCTCCGTCGGGCAGAAACCGACGGAGCAGCGGCTGAAAAGTTTTATACCTTTATGTTTTCAGCCAAGGCTAAGGCTATTTTGAAACAGTTTGGNTATGAGGTTAATGAATAGGCAGGAGGCCGGGCAGGCATGGAAGAGATAAACTGGGGGCCGCTGGCGCTCACCCTGCAATTGGCGGGGGTCACTACGGCCATATTGTTTGTGGTATCGTTGCCGCTGGCGTGGTGGCTATCGCAGTCGCGGTCGGGTTGGAAGCCCGTCGTAGAGGCATTGGTGAGCATGCCGCTGGTGNTGCCGCCTACGGTGCTGGGTTTTTATTTNTTGCTGGCTTTTAGTCCGGGCAGCTTCTTCGGGGGCTGGCTGAACGAGCAGTTTGGGCTAAAGTTGGTTTTTTCCTTCGAGGGTCTGGTAGCGGCTTCCGTCGTATACAGCCTGCCGTTTATGGTGCACCCCATCTACTCGGGCCTGTCGGGCCTGCCGCCCTCGCTGTCGGAGGCGGCCTATGTGATGGGCAAGACAAAGCTGACCACGTTTTTCAGGGTGCTGTTGCCCAATATGCGGGCCTCGGTGCTCACGGGGCTGGTGCTGTCGTTTGCGCATACGGTGGGGGAGTTTGGCGTAGTGCTGATGATAGGGGGCAACATACCCGATAAGACCCGCGTGGCTTCGATTGCCATTTACGAAGAGGTAGAGGCGCTGAATTACGCCGAAGCTAACGTTTACTCTTTGGTGTTATTTGTTATCTCTTTCGCCATATTGCTGTTGGTCTACCTGATCAATGGCGGTTATTTAAAAAAGCATTGGAGGTGATCCCAACTATGATCTCACTCAACATCCAAAAGCGCCTGCACGCGGCCGGGGGCCAGATGCAGCTCCAGGCGGCCTTAGAAGTGCGGCAGGGGGAATTGGTAACCCTCTACGGCGCATCTGGTTCGGGTAAAACGTCTATCCTACGGATGTTGGCCGGCCTGATGAAACCCGACGGGGGCTACATCCGGGTGGGCGATCAGTGGTGGTATGCCGCCGATCCGCCGGTATGGAAGAGCCCGCAGCAGCGAAAGGTGGGGTTTGTCTTTCAGGACTACGCCTTGTTTCCCCACATGAGCGTTCAGCAAAACTTAGCATTTGCCTTGGAAAAAGGCCAGGATCGCGCCATCGTGGCCGAGCTGTTGGACATTATGGAGCTGGAAGCCCTGCGGCACAAGCGGCCCGGCGCCCTGTCGGGGGGGCAAAAACAGCGTGTGGCTTTGGCTCGCGCCTTGGCGGCCCGGCCGCGCATTTTATTGCTCGACGAGCCCTTGTCGGCCCTGGATTACGCCATGCGACAAAAACTTCAGGACTACATCCTGCACGTACACCGGAAATTTGCCCTCACCACCATCTTGGTCAGCCACGACCCCGGGGAAGTAATCAAATTATCCGACCGCATCTATGAGCTCAGCGAGGGGCAGATGATGAGCGTAGCGACGCCGGAAGCTTTTTTTGAACCCGGCCGAATCAGAGCCGACTTTACCCTCGTGGGCCCTATCGAAACCATAGCCCGGGAAGGCGGCCGGTATGTGCTGCGCGTCAGGGTAGGAGACAATTCCATAAAGCTAACCGCCGATCAGCCGGAGATAGCCCATTGGACCCCAGGCGACAGGGTAGAGCTGGTATCGGCGGCCGGAGGCGCTTCTTTGCGAAGGCTTGGCGAACCATAGTGCGGCCTATGCTGCCTCAGCTATTCCTCCCATCTAATTTCCTGTACTTTTTTATCATGGCTGCTGAAGTTTATGCCTTTGTGGCGTTCGGACCAGGGGGTGAAGCGGTATACCCGACTTGCCCCGTGGAATAGCGCAGCGTATATTCCACGGGGTAAAGGAGGGTATAATAGCGGAACACCCGGCGCCGCGCAGGGTGTCGCTGCAGCGGTAGATGTTATGCGGCGGGGCCCCAAAAAAAAAGGGGATGACAGATGGAGGCGTGCTTGTGGGTAGTGCTGCGGGGCCGTTTGTGGATGCTACAAACGGCCCCGCANCTATTTCCNGGGGGATTACCTGCCGCCGGGTCTTCCGCCCTGCCGACTGCCGCCGGCGGGGGCGGGGGGCGAGCCGAAGCTGCGCAGGTTATAGGTAAAGTTGAGCATAAAGTACCGGGTGAGCACCTGGTTGATGCTGTCTTCCACGTAAGTTTCGGCGACGTTGCGGCCTACGCTGGTGTTTTGGCCCAGGATATCGAAGACGGAAAGGCTTACTTCAGCCTTGTTGTCTTTGAGGAATTTGTAGCCGATGGCGGCATTCCAGAGGGTGAAGTTGGTGTTGAAGGCTTCGCCGAGGCCGGTATAGAGCGTTTGAGCGAGATCGGTATTGATGCGGATGCGCTTCCAGGGCATCCAGTTGAAGCGCAGGGTAGCTGTGTGGAAGAAGAAGTTGCTGTTGAGCTCGGGTTGGAGGCTGTTTTCGACGATGTTGTAGGTAGCGGAGTAGCCGATGTTGAAGTCGAGCTGCTGGCTGATGTTGCTGCTGAGCGCTAAGCCGCCGCTGGCGTTGTAGGTGTTGGCCTCGTTGACGGCGCCGTTGATGAGGCTGGGGGTGAGGCGGTAGGTGAGCCCGGCGTTGAGGTTGAGGTTGCTCTTGATGAAGGTGACGGGCAGCCCGTAGGTGATGAAGGTTTGGGCATTCCAGGCGCCGCTGAGGTTGGCCGGGCGACTGAGCTGTGCGCCTCGCTGTAGCAGCAGCCCTTCCTGAATGAGGGTGTCGGCCGCCGTAGCGATGAGGGTTGAGCTGCCGATGTAGTCGGTGTTGCGGGTAGCGCTGGCCAGCACAAAGAGGGTTTGGCCCTTGGTGGGCATCGAGCGGTTGAAGCGCAGCGATGCGAAGTAGTTGACTTGTTGGCGCAGGTCGGGGTTGCCGGTGGAGAGCAGCAGGGGGTTGCTGTTGTCTACCACGTTTTGAAGCTGGTTTACGCTGGGCACGTTGGTGAAGCTGCGCATAAAGAGGCGCAGGTTGGCGGTACGCGAAGGCGCATAAGTGAAGAAGGCAAANGGCAGTATGTTGTTGAAGGTTTGGTCGATGGCCAGCATGGAGGGGAAAACCTGGTCGCCGGCGAGGTGGGTGCTTTGGACGTCGCCNCCGATGGCGAAGTTGAATTTTTGACCCAGGTTGACGCGGTAGCGAAGGCCGGCGCGTTGGGTAGTTACTTCATTTTTGAGCTGGTTGGAGAGCAGGGTGTCAAGGCTGCTGTAGGCGCCGGCGGCTTCGTCAAACCGGTTGGTGAGCCGTCGGGTGTCGTTGTCTGTCCAGGAAGGGGCGTAGTTGATTTGCAACTGGCTAAACTTGCCGATGGGCTCGGTATAGGAAAGGTTACCTGATAGCGTGAGGCCGTCGGTATTGTTGTCGGTTTGNTGGTCGGTGATGAGGTCGGGGCGAGCCGGCTCGAAGAAGGCGCTGCGGGCGTCGAGGCTGCTGAGGCCTTCGCGGTCGCTGAGCTCGGTACCGAAGTTGACGGAGACGGTGCGGCCGCGTTTGGCGAAGCGGTGCTGATACAGGATGTTGTTGTTGAGGGAGAATCCCGTATTTTCGGCGCCCGACCGATTGAGGGTATTGTTGATGAGGGTATTTTGGCCGTCATCGCCGGCGCTGAAGTTGGCGCCTTGCAGGAGGGCGTCGCTGAAGTTGTTTTGAAAGTTGATGCGGGGCGTGATGATGATGGAGTTCATAGAGTCGATGGTGTACTCTAACCTCATGCTGATGCGGTGGTTGTTGTTTTCGTTGCCGGTGGTGTTNGTTTCTTCGTAGAGCTGGTCGAGGGTTTCGGCGATGAAGTAGCGGCGCGACAGNTCGCTTAGGTTGTCGGCGCCCGATTGATTAAAGAAATAGCTGGCGTTGATCTTCCAGTTGCCCAGCACGTCTGAATAGTTGAGGCCAATGGCATTGGTAGTGCTGATGCCATTTTGCTGACCTACAGTAAAGTCGGCGGCGCCGGGCCCCTGCTGGCGCCATCGTCCGCCGCCACCGCCGCCGCGGCCGCCGGAGCTTGTACTTCCCAGTACGCCGAGGATGTCCTGGGAGGCGAAGTTTTGCTGGTTGACGTTGTTGAAGAGGCTGATGAGCGAGAGGCGTCGCTTATCTTTGAAGTAGTTGAGGTTGGCGCCGGCAACATAGCGCTCATCCGTGCCGTAGCCGGCGTAAGCGCGGCCAAACTGGCCGGTATTCATGCCGGGGCGGGTGACGATGTTGATGGTTTTTTCGGTATTGCCATCGTTGAACCCGGTAAATCGCGACTGATCGCTCTGGCGGTCGAAGACCTGGATGCGGTCGACGACCTCGGCGGGCAGGTTGCGCAGGGCGGCTACGGCGTCGTCGCCAAAAAACTCCTGGCCGTCGATGGTCACGCGGCGCACGTTTTCGCCCTGGGCCTGCACCGTGCCGCCCTGAACGGTTACGCCGGGCATTTTGGCTACCAGCTCTTCGGTGCTGGCGTCGGTGTTTACCTTATAGGCGCGGGCATTGTATTCGGTGGTGTCGCCTTTTTGCTCCGAGCGGGTTTGTACGCCTTGCACCACCACGGTTTCGAGTTCTTCGGCTGCTACTTCCANCCGCAGCATGCCCATATCCAAGGGGGTACGGCCGATGTCTACCTGTCGGGTGAGGGTTTTATAGCCGATGTAGCTGGCTTCGAGGCGGTAAGGGCCGGGGCGAAGCTGGTCGAAAGAGAAGGCGCCGTCAATATCCGTTATCGTACCCTTTTGCCGGGTGGAATCGGTTTGGCTGGTAATGATTACATTGACGCCGATGAGGGGCGTTACGCCGTCGGGTTCTGTAAATTTTCCGCGAAGCGCGCCGGGTTGGCTCCAGGCGGTGAGGGCAGCCAGCATAAAGATGACTGCAAGCGCATATTGGTTCTTTCGCATGTGGGGTGAAAATTAAATGGATTGCTGATTGAGATAGTGCTGAAATGCGTCGCGGTAAGCGTCGGCAATGGTTATGGGAAATTGGGCTACCACCACCCGGCCGCGCTCTACGCTGTCGATGTGGCGCAAGCCTACGATATACGAGCGNTGGATGCGCATNAACTGATCGGGNGGGAGTTTTTCTTCCAGCGATTTTAGGCTCATGAGCGATAGCAGGGGTTTGGGCCGGTCTTTGAGGTGAATTTTAACNTAGTCTTTCCAGCCTTCAAAGTAGGCTACCTCCCGTAGCGCCACCTTCAGGTATTTGTACTCTGATTTTACAAAAATGAACTCCTGCTCTACAACAGGCGCCTGTGGCATGCCGGGCGCCAGGTTGAGGGCTTTGGAGCTGGCCCGCAAAAACTCTTCATAGTCGAAGGGTTTGAGCAGATAGTCGAGCGCATCAACGCGATAGCCCTCTAAGGCATATTGATCAAAGGCAGTTGTAAAGATCGCCCGCGGCCCGCCTTTGATGAGCTTGGATAAGGCCATGCCACTGAAGTCGGGCATCTGAATATCGAGAAAAACCAGGTCAACCGGTTGGCTGCCTAAAAATTCCAGCGCCTCCTGAGCGCTGCCAAAGGCGCCTTTTAGCTCCAGAAAGGGCGTCCGGCGTATGTAACCCTCTACTAATGAAAGAGCAGGGGGCTCGTCGTCGACGGCTAAGCAACTGATCTTCCTCATAAGGTGATGGTTAGTTGGGCGTAATAAAAATTGTTCTCTGTGCGAAAGTCCAGCGCATGGCGGCCAGGATACAACAACGCCAGCCGCTGCCTAAGGTTGTGAAGGCCTATGCCGGAGCCGCCCTGGTCGTCTTTGTCTTTGGGGAAGTGGGTGTTTACCGTTTCAAAAGCGAGCTGGCTGCCTTCCAGCCGCAAGCTTATGCGTATAGAAGATGGCCGCATGCTCGACACCCCGTGTTTAAAGGCGTTTTCCACCAGAGGTATAAACAGCAACGGCGCCAGTTGCAGGTCCGACTGCTCCGCCGCCGCAGGCAGGTCGGTTTGTATCTCCACGCGCTCGTCCAACCGGGTGCGCATCAGGGCAATGTAGCTTTGCAGGAAGGAGAGCTCGGCGCTGAGGGGCGTCTTTTCAGAAGCAGCCTCGTACAGCATATAGCGCATCAGCTTGCTCATACTGATGACGGTGTCTTTAGCTTTTTCGGGGGCCGTGTCGATGAAGGCGTAGATGGTGTTGAGCGAGTTGAAAAAGAAGTGCGGCTGTATCTGATAGCGCAGGTGCGCCAGCGTGGAAATCAAATGTTCGTTTTGGCGGGCCTGGAGGGCTTCCTCCGATTTGCGCCAGCGTTGCAATACTTTTACGCCCAAACTTACCCCTCCGGAAAGCAGGAGGGTGAAAACCAGCCGATAGATGTGCAGGGGCCTGAATCGGCTCCCCTGCCGCAGGAGATAGTGTTCAGATATAAATTCCAGGGCCAAAACTACCGCAAGGATAAGCGCCGCGTTGGCCAAGATGAAGCCCATATACTGCTTGGGAAAGAACAGCTTGTCGATCAGCCCGAAATAATTCCCATAAAAAACAACCCCCGAGGCCAACACCGGTAGCATCAGTTTTATGAACATGCCGGTTGATTGCCCCTCGGAAGCGCTGAATGCCAATGGGAAAAGCAGCAAAGCGCCCCATACCGCCAGGTGAATGAGTAACGGGGGGAACGGTCGGAGGGAAGTGCCGGGCATCGCGCTAAAGTTTGGTTTTGATTTTTTGGAGCGGCTTCTGTCATTCAAAAGCCTTGGCAAAGGTGAGGCGTAATATTCAATGGCGCAAACCATATCGAAGAATCGGTTCATCATCCCTACAACCTGCCCTTTTGTGCCGATAAAACCGCCATTGCGTCATTGGGGCGTTTTTTCGACGAGCGACGGGAAAAATATTTGGCGCATCTTCAACAGGGGCGTATATTTGCAGGCGTTTATATTTATTCCCGGGTAAACATATCAAAAAATTAGTACGCATGCAGCGTTTCTTCCTTCTGGCAGCCCTGGTATGCTGCACCTTTGTAGGTTCGCTCGCCGCTCAAACCGCCTCCGCATCTTATGTGCCTTCGTCGTCTGGCGGCACTTTGGCCGACAATGACTGGACGCTCTACGCCGACGCGGAAAACCAATTGTACTACATCGACTTTGAAAAACTTCGCGTCAACCTCAACGCCGTTGTCCTCCGCGACGAACAAGGCAACATGGTGCTGGAAGACGAAGTTTTTGACCTGCCGGTGAACACCATCTACGAACTCGACTTCAGCAAGCTGCCTGCCGGCAAGTACTTCTTGGAGTTGCGCTCGTTTAGTGGCGTCATCCGCGAGACCATCCATTTCAAGCGGGGCTAATCCTTCGCAGCGGAGTCGTTGTAGCCAATGTGGAACAGCGCATCGCCGGCGTTTACTACCGGCGAGTTGTTGTGGCCGATGATGTAGCCGTCGTGGGTGGCATAGATGCGCCGCGTAGGCCTTATGCCTAAAGGGTCAGTGATCACCCCTAAGGCCTCGCCCTTGCGCACAAAACTCCCCGATGCTTTCATCCATTCAAACATGCCCGCCCGTGAAGCGCGCAGCCAGGTCGTTTTTTCAAACGACAGGGTCTCTACCGGAGCCGGTTGTTCTTCTATCATACCCAACTGGTGCATCAGGCGGCGGATGCCGCTGAGCCCTATTTCTATGCTGTAACCGTCGTAGCGGCGGTTTTCGCCTCCTTCAAAAATGACGATGGGCACGTTGTAGTGGTCACGCGCCGATTTCCGCAAACTCTTGGCAATGGCTTTGTACGGCAATGTGAGCGGCGCGCCAAAAGCCAGCGCCAGTTCGCGGGCTTTCTCATCGCCAGGGGTGTAGCGGGTTTGAGGGTGGTTGTGGTTGCCGCTGCCGCCCGTATGGAAGTCTATGCCACAGGTGACGTGGGGCAGTACAATCTTATGCAGCGTATGCGCTACCCGGGCAGCCAGCGATCCTTTGCTCGCCCCCGGAAACGATCGGTTTACATCCTTGCCGTCGGGCACATCGCGGGAGTAGTTGATGAAGCCATAAATGTTGAGCAATGGAATGGCAACAACACTGCCGCAGACGAGCTTTTGGTAAAATTTCATCTCTAAAGAGCGCCGCACAATCTCTATGCCATTGATCTCGTCGCCATGTATGCCGCCCAGCACCAACAGCACCGGGCCGGGTTTTTTACTGCGGAATACATGCGCCCGGATGGTGATGACGTTGCCGCTGGGCAACTGCCCCACAGGTATGCGCACAATGGCATGTTTGCCGGCCGGCACCTCGGTATCGTGTATTTTTAACGGCGGTGGCGGCGTCTGTTTGTCTTTTTTGAATTTACCCGGCATATTCATCTAAAAATTGGCAGCCAAATAACTTTGGGCGGCTACTTTCCGCTCTACGAGCTGAATGAAATGGTCGGCTACATCAACGCCGGTGGCGCCCTCTATGCCTTCGAGGCCGGGCGAGGCGTTTACTTCCATCACCAGCAGCCCGCGGTTGCTGGGAATGAGATCCACGCCGGCTACTTCGAGCTGCATGGCGCGGGCAATATCCTTCACGAGCTGCACGTCGGCTTCAGCTAAAGTTACAGGCGTGGCCGAAGCCCCACGATGGAGATTAGAGCGGAACTCGCCCGGTCGCGCCTGCCGGCGCATAGACGCTACCACCTCGCCGTCGATAAAAAAGGCTCGGATATCAGCGCCTTCAGCTTCTCTGATGAACTCCTGGATAAGCACCCGCTGCTCCAAACGCTGAAAAGCTTCTATGGTGGCCGTGAGCATGTGGTAAGTCTCTACCAATACCACCCCAATGCCATGCGTACCTTCCAACAGCTTGACGATAGCGGGAAGGCCGCCCACCCGGTCGGCCATCATACCAAAGTCCTGCCCCGAGCCCACCATCACCGTATGGGGTATGGGCAGGCCCATAGCGCTTACATGCTGAAGACTGCGCAACTTGTTGCGCGCACGCAACAACGCCTCCGAACTGGTGGTCGTGGCTACGCCCATGAGCTCGAAGTGACTGATGACCGAAGCCCCCAGCCCCGTTACGCTGGAGCCAATGCGCGGAATGATGGCGTCGAGATAATCTAATGGATAGTTGTCGTAATAAACCATAGGCCTGCCCTGATCGAGTACCAGATTGCAGCGGGTATGGTCGACGATGACGGCCCGGTGACCACGGGCTTCAGCCGCACGAACTAAGCTCTGGGTGCTGTACAGTTGCGGGCCACGCGAAAGTATACCTATGTGCATATTGTATAGTTTGCGCTGGCAGGTTTTGTCCAGAGACCGCTGATCTATATGAGCTTCCATGCACAAAACCTGCCGACACGCGGCATAGTAAAATAATTGCAGCAGCTCAGACGCGGCCGCCGGGCGAAAGTTACAATATTAATGGTTCCGGTAAAAAAATAATGCAGGCAGGCAGCCGTGTTATGCAGCCGCCTGCGCACGAACCTGCCCGCGAAAACCAATGAGCAGAGGAGGTATAGTTCTCCAAGCCAAGATTCACGAATCTTGGCTTGGAGAACTATAAACAAGCTTTTAAAACTATAATCTCGCAACTTATCCCTACAATCTGCAAAAAGACCTTAATTTTGCCGGATAATGGCTACTAGAAAATGTTAGACAGAATCCCCTTGCCAGAGGAATGGAAAAACCAAATACGCCGGCGTTGGGAAGCCTTCAACCAGCGCCGCCTGGCCTGGAAAGCGGCTCATCCCAAAGCCTACGCCTGGCTGCGCCTGTCGGCTATAGCAGGTAGTATAGCTGTGTCTCCCCTTATCTTGTTCCTGCTCCTCGTGCAGTTTGGCGCTTTCGGCGATATGCCCTCCCGCAAAGATCTCTTGGCCGTGCAAACGCCCATCGCCTCCGAAGTATACGATGTCAATGGCAAGCTGCTGGGCAAGTATTACCTCGAAAATCGCACCGAAATCGACTACAAGGAGCTGCCCGACCACCTCATCAATGCGCTGGTAGCCACCGAAGACTCGCGCTTCTTTCGCCACAATGGCATCGACTGGACGGCCTGGGGCAGGGTATTCTTTAAGTCGCTCCTCAAAGGCGACCGCTCCTCCGGGGGCGGAAGTACCATCAGCCAGCAGATCGCCAAAAATCTCTTTCCCCGGCGCGAGTTTCGTTTTGCCTCCCTGCTCATCAATAAGGTAAGGGAAGTAATGATCGCCCGTCGCCTCGAACGCATGTATACCAAAGAAGAGGTGCTGGAACTCTACCTCAACACCGTGCCCTTCTCCGATAATACCTTCGGTATACTCGCCGCCAGCCAGCGCTTCTTCCAGAAAGAACCCTCAAAGCTGCTGCCCGAAGAATCGGCTACCTTAGTCGCCCAGCTCAAAGCCACCTATTCTTACAATCCCCTTACCCGCCCCGAGCAGTCGCTCACCCGCCGCAATGTTGTTCTGACGCTCATGGGCAATCAGGGCTATCTGCCTGCCGCTGCCGTCGACTCGCTCCAACAATTACCCCTCAAACTCAACTACCGCCGCGTCGATCACAACGACGGCTTAGCTACCTACTTCCGCGAACACCTGCGCAAAGAACTGACCGATATCATCAACGGCAATGGCGCTAAAAAAGGCGGCCGCGCCTATAACATCTATACCGACGGGCTCAAAATCTATACCACCATCGACGCCCGACTGCAAAAACATGCCGAAGAGGCCGTCGTAGAGCACATGCTCAAGGTGCAGCGCAACTTCGACAATCAGCTCGGCAAACGCGACCCCTGGGAAATAGAAGCCCCCCTTACCATCGCTCCCGCCGATACTACCCCTGAGGCCATCAATGCAGCCTATGAAGCTACCATTAAGGCCAACAAAGCGCAACGCGAAAAAGAACGACTCAATATCCTCAAACAGGTGCCCCGCTACCAAAGCCTCGTTAAACAGGGCGCCTCGCCCGCCGTCATCGACAGCATCTTCAAAACACCCCTCGACAGCATCGTCGTGCGCAACCGCGATGGCTCCGTAGGCCCGCAACACATGTCGCCCCTCGACAGCCTCCGGCACTACCTGTCGTACCTCAATGCCGGCTTCCTCGTCGCCGACCACCATACCGGCGCCATACAGGCATGGGTCGGCGGTATCGACTACCGCTTCTTCAAATACGATCACGTAAAGTCCAGGCGGCAACCCGGCTCCTCCTTCAAGCCCGTTATCTACGCCCAGGCCCTACGCATCGGCCTCCAACCCTGCGACTATTTCAGCAATTACCTCCGCACCTATAAAGAGTACAACAACTGGCAACCCCGCAACTCCGGCGGCAATTACGGCGGCCAGTACAGCATGAACGGCGCCCTTAGCCGATCCATCAACACCGTGTCGGTAGAACTCATTATGAAAACTACCCCCGACTCGGCCGCCGCCTTGGCTCAGCGCCTCGGCATGGAGAAAAAAGTGCCCCCGTTGCCCAGCATCGCCCTCGGCTCCGCAGAGGCCAACCTCCTGGAAATGTGCCGCATCTATGCCACCTTCGCCAACAATGGCCTGCGCCCCGAGCTGCACTACGTCACCAAAGTGCTCGACTCCCAGGGCGAGGTCATCTACCAGCGCCCGGCCGCCGCCAACAAAGGCGTGCGCGTACTGCCCGATACCGTAGCCCAGGTAATGGTGAAAATGCTCCGCAACGTCGTAGACAACGGCACCGCCGGCAGGCTCCGCTACAACTACGACCTCCGCAAAGAAGAACTCGCCGGCAAAACCGGCACCACCCAGAACCACTCCGACGGCTGGTTTATGGGCCTCACCCCCCGCCTCGTCGGCGGCGTATGGGTCGGCGGCGAGTCGCCTACCGTCCGCTTTCGCAGCATGGACATGGGCCAGGGCGCCAGCATGGCCCTCCCCATCTGGGGCATATTCCTCAAGCGCATCTACAACGATCCGCCCTATGCCAAATGGCGCGAAGAGAAATTCCCCGAATTGTCTAAAAAGCTGACCGCCAAATTCTATTGTTCCAACTACATCGGCGAAATCGAAGACGATAGCCTCGATATGGAAGAGGATTTATTGCCGGAAGAACAGCTTCAGGAAGTGCCGCCCCCCGCCGGAGGTACTACCGGCGACGATAACCAATAGCCGCCCTGCGGGCCGGAACTTTCCCGCCCGCAGGGCCGTTGTATCCTGACGCGACCGGACATACCCGGCGCATTAACTCCCGACTCGTTATGCTGCAACGCACCCTACGCTTGTACCAGTCTTCCTTTGCCGGCTTGTCCAAAGAGGTATGGCTGCTCTCCATCGTACTCCTGATCAACCGATCGGGCTCAATGGTCATCCCCTTTCTCACGGTTTACCTCACCGGCCAACGCGGCTTTTCCCTTCAGGACGCCGGCATGGTCATGAGCAGCTATGGCCTCGGCTCGGTGGCCGGCTCCTACATCGGCGGATGGTTTACCGATCGCAACGGCTTCTATCGGGTGCAGTTCTGGACGCTCATCGGCAGCGGACTCGCCTTCTGGGGCGTGGCAGGCCTCGAATCGCTGCCCGCCATGTGCGCCGGTATCTTTGTGCTCAGCGCCGTCACCGATGCCCTTCGCCCGGCCAATCAGGCTGCCATCGCCTATTTCAGCGAGCCCGCCAACCTGTCGCGCTCCTATGGCCTGCTGCGCTTAGCCATCAACTTAGGCTTCTCCATCGGCCCTGTTATGGGCGGCTGGCTCATCGCCGGCTTCGGCTACTATACCCTCTTTTGGGTCAATGGTATCGCCGCCATCGCTGCCGCTTTTGCCTACAAAATAAGCTTCCCCAAACGCATCATTGCCCTGGCGCCCAATAAAAAAGCCGAAAGCGATGCCGGTGAACCCGAACCCGCCGACCTTGCCGCCGCCCCCGAGCGCTCGGCCTACCGCGATCCCGTCTTCCTGCTCTTCGTGGTGTTGGTATGCCTGCAAGCCACCGTATTTATGCAGTTCTTCGGCAGCCTGCCCGTTTACCTCCAGCAAAACTGGGGCTATACCGAAGCCCAAATCGGCAACCTCATCGCCCTCAACGGTCTGCTCATCGTAGCCGTAGAGATGCCCTTGGTACACTTGGCCGGCGAGCGCTACGGCGTGCTGCCCATCATCGCCTTTGGGTCATTGCTGGTGGGCCTTTCGTACCTGCTGCTGGGCGTCGCCGGCGCCGGCCTCCTCGCCGCCACAACCTTCATCGTCATCATCACCTTTGGCGAAATGCTCAGCATGCCCTTCATGAACACCTGGGTAGCTTCCCGCGCCCCCTTCCGCCGCAGAGGCGAGTACATGGGCCTGCAATCCATCGCCTGGGCGGTAGCCTTCATCATCGCTCCTTCCCTTGGCCTCCGTTGGGCTGCCCACTGGAACTTCGACTCCCTCTGGGTCTTCATGGGCGGCGTAGGCGTAGCCTCGGCCCTCGGCTTCTGGCTCATGCGGGGCCGATAGCCGATAGCCAAAAGCATTGGGGGTTGGGCGTGCCCCCGCGCACAGCATCCCTCCGCAAAGGGGCGGGAAGCGGAGTATCGGCTACTTTCCCCACTCAAAGCAGAAGGTAAAGGTGCGCGGGGTCGGGTGTTCCGCTATTATGGCCGCCCTATGGGGGGCGCCCATACCGCTGCACCCCCTCACGCGGCTCCGCAGCGACATACGAAAGAACGTTCGTTTTTTAATCGACGCAGCCTTGTGAATTCTTTAAAAATAAAGCACTTGTGTTGTCGTCTTTTTAACAAATGACATCAGGCGCTAAAAAATAACTAAAAAAAGTTTGGCGCGCTGCGCAAAAGCGGCTATGTTTGTACCCACAACCGAGAGGTTAATAACCAAGACGATTAAGATGAGCACGTTGCATTTTCGTTGGTTTTACTTCAGCTTTTACTTTTACGGCCAAATGCGGTAAACGGGGCTGCTGGTTTATGCGAAAATCAACTGGCGATAAAGATAAAAAAGTGGTCCCGTCTAACAACGGGGCCATTTTTTTTATCCCTGACAAACAGAATATGACGAGTCCTAACCAACCGACCAATTATTGGCGATTTTATGCCTGGTACTTTATGGATTTTCCATGAGGGGCTCGTTGGTTTGTGCGGATGTGAGCATCCGCTGATAAACTGAAAAGTCCCGCACTGCCGGGACTTTTTTTTTTGCCCGAAAGGGCCCAAGCGCTAAAAAAACGACGACAAACATGACCGCAAGCGAAACCGCAACTTCTTCATCGCCGGACACCGACTCGGCGCCCGCCCTGCGAATAGCCATACAGGGCTACGCAGGGGCTTTTCACGAAATAGCGGCCCGCCGCTTTCTGGCAGGCAGCCCAGTAGAAATTGTACCGGCCCATACCTTCGAAGATTTGGTGACGATGGTGGAGGCCGGCGAGCAAGCCGATCTCGGGCTCATGGCCGTTGAAAATACCCTGGCAGGAACTCTGCTGGGCAACTACCGCCTCCTCAATGGCAGCCCCCTGCGGGCAGTAGGGGAGGTATACCTCCGCATCCGACAGAACCTGCTCACCCTGCCAGGCGTTGATGTAGCGCAGCTCTCCGAAGTGCACTCCCATCCAATAGCCATCGCCCAATGCTTAGCATTTTTTGAACGGCATCCGCACATCAAACTCATCGAAAATGCCGATACCGCCCTCAGCGCCCGAATGGTCAGCGAGCGTGGCCNACCCGAAGTAGGCGCCATAGCCAGCGCCTTGGCCGCCGATATGTACGGCCTGGAAGTGCTGGCGCCCGGCATAGAAACCAATAAGCAAAACTACACCCGCTTTCTGGTATTACAGCGCCCCGGCGCTGCCGCCCTGCCCGGCATAGGCGCCCTGCCCGATAAGGCCAGCATAAGCTTCACCGTCGATCATGAGGTGGGAAGCCTGTATAAGGTGCTGGCCGTGCTGGCCGCCTATCACGTCAACCTCACCAAAATACAGTCGGCGCCCATCATCGGGAGGCCTTGGGAATACCTGTTCTTTGTCGATTTTGTAACGGAAGGCGCCGTGGGCTTCCGCCAGGCCATAGAGGCCATACAGCCCATCACGCGCGAGCTCAAAGTGCTGGGCGTATACCCGCAGGGCGAAAAAGAAGAAGAACCGCTTGCGTAAACCAAACCAAAACAATCTGCCATGCTTACCGCTGAAACAACCATCATAGCGCCCGCCCGACGCCTCGATGCAGTGCAGGAGTACTACTTCTCTGCCAAGTTGCGCGAAATTGCCCAAATGCGGGCCCAAGGCTGCCCCGTCATCAACCTGGGTATTGGCAGCCCCGATCTGCCCCCGGCCCCCCAGGTGATCGCCGCCTTGCATACCCATAGCGCCGCAGGCCACAACCACGCCTACCAGTCCTACAACGGCATACCGGAGCTGCGCAAGGCCTTTGCCAATTGGTACCAGCGCTGGTTTGGCGTCGATCTCGACCCCGACCGCGAGGTGCTACCCATGCTGGGCTCCAAAGAGGGCATCATGCACATCAGCATGGCTTTTCTCAATCCCGGCGACGTAGCCCTGGTTCCTAATCCCGGCTACCCCACCTACCGGTCGGCCACCCTGCTGGCCGGTGGCGAGGTGATGGAATACGACCTGACAGCCGAAAACGACTGGTTTCCCGATCTGGAAGCCTTGGAGACGGCCGAACTGAGCCGCGTGAAAATTATGTGGGTCAACTACCCGCACATGCCCACAGGCGCCCGCGCTTCCGCCGATCAATTGGCAGCTTTAGTCGCTTTTGCCCGCCGGCGGGGTATACTGCTCGTCAACGACAACCCTTATGCCTTCATCCTCAACGACCAACCCCTCAGCTTGCTGGGCGTACCCGGCGCCCGAGAGGTCGCCCTCGAACTCAACTCCCTGAGCAAATCGCAAAACATGGCCGGCTGGCGCGTGGGTATGCTGGCCGGCGCGGCCCCTTACCTGCAGGCAGTGCTTCGCTTCAAAAGCAATATGGATTCAGGTATGTTCAAGCCCATCCAACTGGCCGCTGCCGAGGCCCTTCAACTCGATGAACACTGGTATCGGCAGCTCAATACGGCCTACCGCCGTCGCCGCGTATTAGCCGAACAACTCTTAGTACACCTCGATTGTCGTTTCGATGCCGAGCAAACAGGCCTCTTCGTCTGGGCCCGCATCCCCGACCGCTACGCCGACGGCTACGCCCTCTCTGATCAACTGCTCTACGATTGCCACGTCTTCCTCACCCCGGGCGGCATCTTTGGCGCCCAAGGCAACCGCTATGTGCGCATATCGCTTTGTAGCCCGGAGGGGGAGTTGGAGGAAGCAATGAGCAGAATAAGTCTAATATAAAATTTTACATTTTAAGATGACATTGTCAATCATAGGCATTGGCCTCATCGGAGGTTCCTTAGCCATCACCCTCAAGGAAAATGGCTTCGCTGGGCGCATCATCGGCGTAGATGCCAGCCAGGCCAACTTAGACAAAGCCTTACGGCGGCGGCTGATCGATGAAGATATGCCCCTCGAAGAAGCCGTAGCCCAAAGCGATTTGGTGGTTTTGGCTACGCCCGTGGATGTAATCATAAAGCTGCTGCCGCAGGTGCTCGATCAAGTAGACAGGCAGGTAGTCATGGATGTGGGCTCCACCAAGCAAAACCTCATGGCTGCCGTGGAGGGCCACCCCCGGCGGGGGCGTTATGTGGCCACCCACCCCATGGCGGGCACCGAGCACTCCGGCCCCGAGGCGGCTCTGCCCAACCTCTTCGACCACAAATGCACCGTATTGTGCAACATCGAAGACAGCGATGAAGACGCCGTGCTGCTGGTGCGCCGGCTCTACGAGCGCATACCCATGCGGGTAGTATACCTGGAAGCCAATCAGCACGACCTCCATGCGGCTTATGTGTCGCATATATCCCACATCAGCTCGTTTGCGCTGGCCCTCACCGTGCTGGAAAAAGAGCGCGACGAAAACCGCATCTTCCAATTGGCCAGCGGCGGTTTTAGCTCTACGGTGCGCTTAGCCAAAAGCTCGCCCGATATGTGGACGCCCATCTTCCGGCAAAACCGCGATCACGTACTCGACGTACTCGATGAGCACATTAATCAATTGTCGCGCTTCAGGAGTTTATTGATAAAGCAAGACTTCGACACCTTTCACAGCCTTATTGAAGAAGCCAATAAAATTCGGAAAATACTGTCGTAAACCGCCGCCGGCCCGCCGGCGGCGGGTAAGCGGTTCAAAATTGTTGTCGCNATGGAAATGAATTTGCAACCNGTTGTAGTCAAAGCGCCAGATGTGCCCGTTCTCATCGCCGGCCCTTGCAGCGCTGAAACCGAACAGCAAGTGCTGGAAACGGCCCACGGCCTTAAAGACCAGGGCATCGACCTGTTTCGGGCCGGCATCTGGAAGCCCCGCACCCGGCCGGGCTCCTTTGAGGGCATCGGTAAGCCCGGCTTAGCCTGGCTCAAAAAGGTGAAGGAAGAAACCGGCCTCAAAGTAACCACCGAAGTAGCCAAGGCCGATCACGTATACGAAGCCCTCAAGTACGGCGTCGACGTGTTGTGGTTGGGCGCCCGCACCACCGTCAATCCCTTCTCGGTACAGGAGGTAGCCGATGCGCTGGATGGCATGGACATACCCGTGCTCATCAAAAACCCCATCAACCCCGATCTCAGCCTCTGGATAGGCGCCATTGAGCGCATCTACAATGCCGGCATCACGCGCATCGGCGCCATCCACCGGGGCTTCTCTTACCACGGGGAAACCAAATACCGCAACATCCCCCGCTGGCAGATTGCCATTGAACTCAAGCGTCGCTTTCCCCAGCTCCAGCTCATCTGCGACAATAGCCACATCTGCGGCCGCCGCGATCTGCTGGCCGAAGTAGCCCAGGAGGCCTTTGACCTCAACTACGATGGCCTCATGACGGAAGTGCACCCCCGGCCCGACGAGGCCTGGAGCGACGCCGCCCAGCAGATTACGCCCCAACAATACGGCCAGCTCATCGAAGGGCTCGTACGCCGCCGGCCTACCACCGACGACATCGAGTATCAGGAACACATCGATCACCTGCGCCGCCAGATCGACGACATCGACGACGATGTGCTCAACCTCTTAGCCCGCCGTATGCAAATGGCCGAAAAAATTGGCGAATACAAAAAACGCAACAACATCGCCATCCTCCAAACCAGCCGCTGGTCGGAGATATTGGAGCGGGCCGTGGCCAAAGGCCGGCTCAAAGGACTCAGCGAAGATTTTGTGACTACCCTCCTGAGGGCCGTCCACCAAGAGTCGATTGACCGGCAGGAGCAAGTGATGAACGAAAAGCGGGTAGGTAGCGAATAGCGCTTTGTAAGAAACTAAGAGCCTATTGATGAGATTTTGAAAAGGCTCTATGGAGAGCTTTTATGCTTTAATGGAGCAGACTACAAGAGCCATCCACTCCCTAATCAGCCCGCCCAAAGCACAAAAAGATATTCGGGCGGGCCGATCAGGGAACGTTGAAAGCGAGCTTTATTGCTTCTGTACTTTTACCACCTGCTCCTTGCCGTTGCGCGAGAGGCGCAGCAGGTAGTTGCCGGCAGGGAGGTCGTTCAGGGGTAGCGTTTCGGCTACGGCGGGGGCAGCTACCACTACGCCCTGGCGCAGGCTGCGGCCGTCGAGGCCGGTGAGTTGCCAGCGGTATTCACCGGCCTCGGGTGCAGTGAAGGCTATGCTGAGGGTGTGGCCAAAGGGATTGGGCGACACCCTGAGATCGTAGAGCGCCAAAGGCTCGGCGGTGCGGGTAACCTCAACGCTGACACCCTCCGAAACCGCGCTACAGCCGTCGGCCGTAGTGCCCTGTACGGTGTAAACGCCGCTGACGAGGGCCGTATGGGTAGCCGAATTGGCGCCCGGAATGGGCTCTCCGCCCAGCAGCCATTGGTAGGTAGCAAAGTCGGGGGTAGCCGATAGTTCGGCCCCATTGGCAGTAATCACCGGCGGGTCAACAACCACACCCGGCACGAGGTAACTGCGCGTTACAGTACAGCCCCGGCTATCGGTGACGGTAACACTATACTCACCGGCGGTGAGGTATACGGCAAGGCTGTCGGCCAATTGCTCGTTCGACCAGGCAAAAGTATAAGGCGGCACGCCGGCAAGGTTGAGGTCAATGATGCCATTGAGGGCGCCGGGGCAGGTTTCGGGCTGTACACTGGCGCTGGCAACGATGGTCTCGCAGCGGTCGATGACGCGGTAGATGTTGCCGGTATTGAGCGAGGATACATAAAGCTCTCCATCGAGGTCTTCGCCAAAAGAGCTGAGTTCCTGATTGGTTGCCTGAAGACGTTGCTCGTTGATCCAGCCGCCCTGGCCGTCGGGGCGTATCGTCCAGATGCGGCCGCTGCAATAGTCGGTATAAATATAGAGCCCCTGAAGGTTGGGGAAGGCTTCTCCCCGGTACACATAACCTCCCGTGACGGAGCAGCCCTGAGTGCTGCCGGTGGCATAAGTATGAATGGGGGGCGTATAGTCGGAAATGGGGCCGCAGCCGCTGGTATTATACGCTTCAAAGCCCTCGTAACAGCGCCAGCCGTAGTTTTCGCCTCCGGGGCTGTTGGCACGCTGAAAGTCGATTTCTTCCCATTCGTTTTGGCCTACATCCCCGATCCAGAGGTCGCCGGTGAGGCGGTCAAAGCTGAAGCGCCAGGGATTGCGCAAACCGATGGCCCATACTTCGGGGCGTATGCCCTCCGTGTTGACGAAGGGATTGGTAGGCGGTATGGCGTACAGCGAGTCGGCATCGACGTCTATGCGGAGCATTTTGCCCAGAAGAGAAAGGCGGTTTTGAGAGTAGTTTTGGGGGTCGCCGCCCGAGCCGCCATCGCCCATGCCAATGTACAGGTAGCCGTCGGGGCCAAAGTTGAGGTCACCGGCATTGTGGTTGCTATACGGCTGGTTGATGACAAAGAGCGTGAGCTCGCTGTCGGGGTTGGCCACGTTGGGGTTATCTGCACTCACAGAAAATCGGGAGATGTGGGTATGGCCGGAGTTGTTGGTATAGTTGACGTAGAAGTAACCGTTTTCGGCATAGTCAGGGTGGAAGGTCAGACCCAACAGGCCGCGTTCATTAGCCCCGGAATTTACGCGGGGGTCGATGTTGAGGAAGGGCGTCGCCAATACCTGCCCCTGCCCATTTATGATCTTGATGATGCCGCGCTGTTCGACCACAAAAAGACGGTCGTCGCCGGCATTCACAATATCCACCGGGCGGGTAAAGCCCGAGGCATAAGGCGCAAGGCCCAGTATGGTTTGCTGGCTCCACAAGCTCAGCGTCACGCCTGCACAGGCGGCTAAAAGTATCCACTTTTTCATTATGGCAGTCATTTGTGGTCAAAAATAGGGCTTTATCTCCTATGTCAGAGAGGGTTTCTTGGCTTTCTATACGACAAAAGGTGGCGCAGGTGCCGAAAGAAATAGTACATTTGCCGGAAATCAAGCTTTTATCTATGCGCCAGATCGCCTTTTTGCTGCTGCTGTTTTGGCAGGCAACCGACGTCTTGCAAGCGCAATTGGCGCCCTCAAACGTCTATGTGTTCAGCATCCGCCAACTGTCCGACAGCACGTATAGCTTTGTACAGCCCCGCTACCTGACCTCGTTCAACGCCAGGGGCTACAACAATCAGCCGTATTTTTTTAGCAATACCGAGCTGTACCTCTCAGTGCAAACCCCCGGCCAAAGCCAGACCGACCTCTACGCTTTTGACTTAGAGCGCCGCACCAAAACCCGGGTCACCAATACCCCCGAAGGCGAGTACTCGCCGGCTCGTATGCCCGACTACTACTCCTTCAGCGCCGTGCGTCAGGAGGTCGTAGGCCGCGATACCTTCCTGAGGCTCTGGCANTTCCCCGTAGACCGCCTCACCAACGGCCGCCCAGTGTTTAAATACCTCAACGGCATGGGCTACTACTGCTGGCTCAACAACCGCGAGGTCGCCCTCTTCAAAGTAGGCTCCCCCAACACGCTGGTGCTGGCCAATACCGATACCGACCAGGAAACGCTGCTGGCTACCAACGCAGGCCGATGCCTGCACAAGATGCCCAACGGCAACTTGGCCTATGTTCAGAAAAATGACTTTTCCCCCTGGACCATCATGGAGCGCAACATCTTCCGCCGCGATGCGCCCGCCCAACGCATCGTGACCACCCTGCCCGAAATCGAAGACTTCGCCGTACTCCCCGACGGCACCCTCTTAGCCGGTAAAGGCAGCAAAATTTACAAGTTCAACCGCTTCAAAGACGGAGAATGGGAAGAAGTAGCCGACCTGCGCTACTACAACATTCGCAACATCAAGCGGCTGGCTGTCAGCAACGATTATAAAATTGCCATCGTTACAGAGTAACCTATGCAATGATTAGCCTTTTTTGTGCGTTTTATCCAACAGGAGTTTAGCAAAATCTAAGGTTTTATGTCAACATCCCCCTCCATACAATCCGGCAAAACGGAAGATAGCAAACAGCGGCTGCTCATCATCGCCGCCGCCATCATCGCCATCCTGCTGGCCGTCAATGCAGTGTTGCTCTACAGCTACACCCGCAAGGCCAACGCCAACGATNAGTTGGCCACCGAACTCGATGAAACCGAGCAGGTGAAAACCCAACTCGAAAAACAGTACTACGANGCTCTGGCCGAACTGGAGGAAATGCGCGGTAGCAACGAAGAACTCAACGCCCTCATCGACCAGCAAAAAGAAGAGCTCCGCGCCCAAAAGGAGCGCATCGACGCCATGCTCCGCGATCGCGGCAACCTCGACCGCGCCCGCAATGAGATCCGCCAGATGAACCTCCGCGTAGAGCAATACGTGGGTGAAATCAACCAACTGCGCGAGCAAAACCAAATCCTTACCGGAGAAAATGCAACCCTCGTTCAACAGCGCGACTCGCTCACCCAAAACCTCGAAAAGGAACGCGGCGTGAGCAACCAACTCTCCGCCGAACGCCAGCAGCTATCCTATGAACGCGACCAACTCAGCGGCGCCAAAGCCGAACTGGAGCGCAAAGTCAACTTAGCCTCCGTCGTAAAAGTAGCCAATGTGGAGGTCAGCGGCCAGCGCATTCGCCGCAGCGGCAAAGCCGTCACCCGTCGTGAAGCCGACAACATCGAACAACTCGAAATCTGCTTCGCCGCCCTCCCCAACGACGTTGCCCAGCCCGGCGATGAAAAATTCGTCATCCGCCTCATCAACCCCCAGGGCGAAACCCTCGCCCTCGATCAACTCGGCTCCGGCGTATTCACCAACCAGGCCACCGGCAGCCAGATGCGATACACCATCAGCAAAGTACTCGACTACAACCAAAAGTCAACCACCGCCTGCGTCATGTGGGCCCCCGGCCAAACTTTCCAGCCCGGAAACTACGAAGTAGAAGTATACAACAAAGGACACTTAGCCGGATCGGGCTCCTTCAGGCTCAACTAATCTTGAACCTCTCCGCCTCCGGCTTGTTGCATTGCAATATCATGTGCTATGTCTGCTAACCCCAACGACCAACAGCAGCGCCCCCGGCCAAATGCCGAACAGCCCCAGCCGGAGGCCCCGCTCTTCGTCAACCCCATCGACGGCGACCTCATCGCCATCAACCCCCATTTGCTGCCCTATGCCCACACCCGGGGCGGCGCCAGCATCACCCCCGTCGACCGCGGCAAGGTCAAAGGCCGCGCCATGTCGGCTATGTACGAACAAACCGACATGGACCTCGGCCAAATCCGAGAGCAGATCGAACTGCTGGCTCGCCAGGCCAANGCCATACAAGATCGGGTATCCATCTCCGAGGAAATCTACCAGGCAGAGATGAACTTCGAGCCCTTCATCGGCAAAACCTACCACCTCTACCGCCGCCCCTCCGGCCGTTCCGTACTCTCGCTCGTAGGGCCGCGCGAGTGGGGCGCATCAGCCCCCTATACCTTCGTCGCCACCGTGAAACTATTGGCCGACCACACCTGGGATATCCTCGAAAAAGCCGAAGGATAACCCTCCCCAGGTTTGAGCGCTTTTTGGGCGTGCCCCCGCGCGCAGCCTACCCTCCGCCCACAGTTAGCCCCGTCG
>Ga0056914_10000473_pt1 | contig 35292 bp, 25 predicted proteins | sample TNRBio252014_DNA_FD_55168 | JGI IMG/M metagenome (GOLD analysis project Ga0056914, IMG submission 55168) | Wastewater treatment Type I Accumulibacter community from EBPR Bioreactor in Madison, WI, USA - TNR Reactor_6/25/2014_ DNA | ecosystem: Engineered > Bioreactor > EBPR > Anaerobic-Aerobic >...
CAGTTAATAGTAATAGTAGATGTTCTTTGAAAATTTGAAGCAAAAAAATAAAAAGAACGCGCCCTATCTAATTAGATTCGGTGCGTTTATTTTCAAGTTGAATCAACTGGCCTTAGCAAAATAAAAACCCCGAAACTTTTCCTGTTCAGTAAAATCAGAATAGGCAGCTATAAACCTTGCGCGCTTTCAAGCCAATTAATCATCAAATTGGTCGAAAATAGCAAGTTTACTGGATTAATCTTTTAAAATTGCCAAATTGAAAACAATAATTGATTCGAAAATGATGCCTGTCCAGTCTATTCGTGGCAGTCATTGAACTTGATGATTCCACCCATGATAAACCCGATAGGCAAGCAGCAGATTCAAAAAAGAACAAAGCATTGGAGGCCGCTGAAATCAAATTAATACGCTGGCAAGCCAAATCAATGCCCGATATTACTACGATTAAGACTGCAATTCTGTAACTAACCTATAGCTTGAAGTGTGCTTTTTAATCAATTGGCGTTTTTAATTCTCCGCGATAAACTTTTTTCACATAGTTCGTCATAGGCGACGAGTTGATTTGTTTAACCAAACTATAAAAATATTGATGGGGCATTTCACTTGTGGATGAAGTGAAAACGCGAAACCATGTTGTTGGCTTATTCATAAGTTTCTCTTAGATGTTTTATTTGTAAGGCCTTTTTGAATTTGTTCAAATCTACTGGTTTATTTGATGTGAAAATTATTTCTTTAGGTTTATTCGGCAAAAGAGTAAAGCTACTATCGTCAAAAACACCCTTGCAGCCAGGTGTTTCTAAATGTACAAAAAATACCGGTTTATTTGTTTTTAATTTAACTAGAAATTGATTTTTACTAATTCCTTTAATTTGCGTGTTAATTTTAGCTTTTTGCAAATCACATTTTTTATATTCTGTCAAAAACACTGTGTTTTCGTGAGTAATTTTTTGCCCATCTTTTGAATAGCTAATCGCTAAAGTCATAAAAACAGAATCGATGGGGTGATTTATAGTATCTAAAACAATCTTTTTAATCATTTGCGATGATTCATTTTTAATCTTTGCCTTGACTTTAGATGTATGAGTTACTTTACCATCAAAATCATGATATTGAATGGAAATATCCCCGTTTATTGGTTCTAATAAGTCATTCACTACCCATACCTCAACTGATTTGTTATCGAGTTTATAACCTGCAATAATTACGGGAGCATAAAACTTTTTGGCATGGTAATGCAATTGCTTCCAATTCCCGTTGTATTCAATACTTGACCACGATGCAACTGGCCATAAATCATTTAATTGCCAATATAAGGCACCCATACAAATAGGGCGCAAATGGCGCCAATATTCAACTCCGGTTTTTATGGCCATCGATTGTTGTACTTGACTTAAATATAAGAAATTTTCAAAACCAATCGGAAACCTAAAATATCGAGTAAACATATTTAGGATTTTTTCATTTCCATTTTTATTTTTTTGGTGATGCTCCATCACTGGGCTAGTTGGGTTCCAATCTTGCTCGGTTGTAAATGTTTTTACACTTTCTAAGCTAGGGAAAGACTGATAACCAAATTCACTACAAAACCGTGGTTTTATAGAATAATAGGCCTCAAATGATTTTCCGCCGTGCCATACGCTCCAATAATGCATATCGCCACAAGAATCATTATGCCAATTATCACTAAAATCTTTAGGTCCAGCACAAGGGCTACTTGGCCAAAAAATACGGGTAGGGTCATTTACTTCAATTGCTTTCTCACAAGCAAAATTTAATCGGTCATAATTTACTAGATACGCATCTCTATTTTTCTTTGAAGCTTCATACCATGTCAAAGCGCCAATGACTTCATTATCGCCACACCAAATTGCTAAACAGGCATAATCTCTTAAGCGCTTCGCTTGATAGGCAATTTCATTTTCAACAGATTCTATAAATTCTTTTGTGGATGGATATAAAGAACAAGAAAACATTAAATCTTGCCAAACTAAAAGCCCCAGTTCATCGCAGATTTCATAGAAAAAATCTTTTTCATATTGCCCGCCCCCCCAAACACGAAGCATATTCATATTGGCTGCTTTCGCATCCTCTAATAACTTTCGAATCACTTCTGATGTTTGACGCGATGGGAAAGCATCCGCAGGAATCCAATTGGCACCTTTACAAAAAATATCAATATCGTTTACTCTAAATTTTAAACTTTTACCAATACTGTCTTTTTCATTAATTACTTCAAGTTTTCTTAGTCCAATTTTCTTGGCTATTGCTTGACCATCAATGTTGACTTTCAATTGATAAAGTGGTTGTTCGCCGTAACCCGAAGGATACCATAATTGTGGATGATCTATGTCAAATACAAACTCAAATTTATTTTCACCTTTTTCTAATGTAATGGGTTTTCTAAATTCATTTTTTTCTATTCGAATGACAATTTCTTTTTCCAAAGTTGTTGTTGATTCAACTTCAACAAAAATTGTTAATTTGCATTTATTTTTACTATGCTCTTGTGCTGTTGTTATAGTTTCTAATTTAAAATCTTCATAGCCAACCAATTCCATTTTGCCATACACACCTGATGGCACTAGGGATATTCCCCAGTCCCAACCTGCATGACATTGCACTTTACGAATTAAATTCATAAAGGGGCTAGTATTATTGGTCGCCCAAGGGATATAAAGAGGTTGTTTTTTAGCAAGATTTGCGGCCTCAACTACAGGCGAAGCAAAATGAATTGAAATATGATTCAAACCTACTTTCAGGGCATGTTTGACATTCACTTCAACAGGGTAAAACATGTTGTCGGAAGAGCTAACTAATTGATTGTTTATATAAACCTTTGCAAAAGTATCGACTTCAAATAAGTGTAATTGAATTTGACTAAAACTTAAAAAAGCTTCCGATAAATGAAAATTTCTTTCATAAACCCAATCTGTATCTGCTACCCATTGCACTTCTAGTTCATTTTTGCCAAAATACGGGTCTACAATTTTTTTTGCTTCTAATAGTGATGTATAATTATCACCAGGCAATATTGCATCAATTGCTATCTTTTTTGGTTTATTACTTAATTTCCATTTTCCCGCTAATTCAATTTTCATTTTTTTACCTTTTAAAAAAAATCATCTAAGAGAGGTGGTGTTAGTAGTGTTGTAAAGGGTGCAATTATCTAAATGTTTTAAATCAAGTCATCAATAATTTGTTAATACCTATGGAATTATGCAATTCTGAGGCGCATCGAAGAAATCAGGGTTATCTCAAATATATCTCTTTTAATTAATTTTTATATGAAATACCCCAACCTAATCGCAAGTTTAATAATTGCTAAAACTTTTTAGTATAAGCATGACAATATGGTTTTCCACCGCCTTTTTCATAGTATTGTTGATGGTAATCTTCTGCAGGCCAAAACTTTGAAGCTTTAATAAGTTTTGTTGCTATTACATCGCCTTTTTTAGATAAAATTTTGATTAATTTTTCCGTAATAGCTTTTTGTTGCTCATCCTTATAAAAAACAGCTGAAATATATTGAGGGCCAATATCATTCCCTTGACCGTCATCTTGGGTGGGGTCATGAATTTCAAAAAATAGCTTTGCCATTTCTTCAAAATTAGTCAAATTAGCATCGTATGTTACTTCCATAGCTTCAATGTGACCCGTTTTCTTTCCACAAACTTCTTTGTAGGTTGGGTTTTCTTTGTGACCACCAATATAGCCAACTTGGGTTTTTGTAACGCCTTTCGCTTTCTGGAAGAAAAATTCAACACCCCAAAAGCATCCACCTGCAAAAATGGCGGTCTCTAATTTTTGTTCACTTTTCTTCACTGGTATAAACTTCATAGATATAGAATTAACGCAATGCCTTGTGTTTTTTTCCGTAAAACCTTCGCCAATAAAAACATGACCTAAATGCCCTTTGCAGTTCGCACAGACGATTTCAGTTCTACGACCATCTGCATCTGGTATTCTTAAAACCGCTCCTTTGACTTCTTCATCGAAACTTGGCCATCCACAGCCAGAATGAAATTTGTTTTCTGATTTATATAAAACCGCATCGCATTGCTTACAAGTATAAGTTCCTTTTTCTTCAGAGTCTGTAAATTCACCAATGCCTGGTGCTTCTGTACCTTTATGAATAATGACTCGTTCTTCTTCCTTGGTCAGTTTATTGTATTCCATTTTTACATCTCCATTTATTTTTTCAGTTTTAATTTGATTTGAAGCTTTTGTTTCTGCCTTTTTGGTTTCTATTGAATTATTACTTTCACATGATGATAGCAGAAATAAGATTATAAAATATTGTAACGCATGAAAAAAAAATTTGCTGATCATGTTTATTCCCATCATTTGAAAAGCGGTCTTTAATTCTATTCACAAACATTTTATTGTCTATTGGGTGCATTCGTCCTATGATGTGGTTTTGTGAAGCTTTTAAAAAGGTGTGTTTTCTGTAAGAACTCTAGTTTTTGTGGTTATTAGAGAGTGGTAGAGACGGGTTTGAAACCAGTCTCTACGCATGTTATGAATTGTGCTTCGCCGAAAAGTGTTACCAAGACACATCATGAGCCGAACACACACTGTCTATTTTAGAAAACTTAATTGATACTTTATTCGTAAGCCTTTTAATTTCAATGACTTAAATAAAATTTTTGCCTTTGATTGTTTAATTGTCAATAGAATTACATTTTAGTTATTCAGTGAATTATTGCATACTTGCTATATTGATTTTAATCTATGGCATTTCAATTTACCTGTTGATAATTTATGTAAATTTTATTATAATGCCTTGCCTATGCACCCTTGGCTCAGCTGGATAGAGTAACTGGCTTCGAACCAGTTGGTCGGGAGTTCGAATCTCTCAGGGTGCACCTTTTACATTTATGATATTACAATCTATTTTAAGTTTTTCGAAACAACAACCAAAAAAATGATAGTAAATCAAACAGAGCCGGCCAAATGCCAGCGCTATTATTTTTGCTTAAAATTGATTATTTTGCTTCTTCTATTTGAATTTCATGTTTGATAGGCTGAGGGATTGTTTTTGCAACTGCAGTATCGTACCGTTTTTGCATACCGGGGTCGTCTTTGTATTCTTTGGCAAGCCAATTGCGACAACGATTTCTTTCTTCGATATTAAATAATATTGTTTCAAATGGTTTTCGGAATGGGTTATCGTTGAATTCTGCTGCTAAATTGATGCCTTTATCTAATTGTGCCGCTTCGAATTCTTTAGAAATTCCACCCCAAGTAATTTTTGTTTTAGCAGGTGCATTTTTTACAACTAAATTAAAACGATTTAAATCTTCGTTAAATGAAAAAAGATTTGCAACACTTGCAGTGTCATTTGCATTTGGTTTACTAGGGTCACCTGAAAAGCAGAAAGGGTACTTTATGCTCTCAATGGATATTTTGCCATTTGCATAGGAAAGTATGGTATGACCATCTGTTGTGCTTGAAGTGCCTTTGGTAAAATCAACTGTTATATTGCCAATTTCACCAGTATAACCAAGTGCTTTTAGGTAAACCCATGCCATCACTAAATGCCCAGCTCGACCGGGGTGAACTCCATCGCCCTTGCCACCAGCAAATGCAAAATCACTGCCATATTTTTCTTTGGCTTTTGCCATTACATCTATCATCGGTTTATGCATATCTGCAAAAATTAAATCGTGTTCTTTTGCTATTTTTTCTGCACTATCTCTGAGCATTCTCAAATTCGTATTAGTGGCTTCACTGGCTTGTGGTACTGGAGGAGCCGACTGAGAAAGTGTAAAATGCTGACTATCGACAACACCTGGTGAGGCTAATACGATTAATCTTACACCTGATTCTTTGAACTTTTTTACTACTGATAAAATTTCTCCATTTCCCCAGTTTTTAGCTTGTTCTTCTGACATCGTTTTGGCGCTGCGTGAATTGTTCATCCCGTAGCAAATCAATGCCACATTTGGTTTAGATAATAATACTCCCGTATCCATCGTTTTAGGGAATGCCGCTGCAGTTTCCCCCCAGCGGCCATAATTTTTATTTGTTACCTTCGGTACGGGGCAACAGACTATTTGGTAGATTTCTATAAATTGGGGGTAATGACCACTTGAAGTGATGGAATCACCGCATAAAACTACAATATCGCCATCTTTTAGTTTTATATTGGAATTTTTGACAGTTTGCTCTTCGTCACCTAGGCAAATGATGGTTGTGCAAAACAGCATAAAATATACAAAAATTGATTTCATAAATGACCTTTTCAATAGTGGAATTTTAATATGCCTTGGTATTCTAATGTGAAATCCATGTATTTCTTATAGTTTTTATCGTTTTTTTGATAAATTTGTTTTGCAATGAAATTAGCCGATTTAGAAGCTCGTAACCTTGAAGTACTATCCGTATTTTTCTGGATGATAATTATTAAAAAAAATTAGCTGAAATTGAATCAAATTGGAGGGGGTTTTATTTTAATAAAGATAAATTTATGATATGATGCTCGCCCAAAATTAGGTATTCCTTTTATAAAAACGAGCTGACTAAAAATGGTTATTACAGCCCATTCATTAAATGAAAACAAAGTGCATTTGATAACTTATGGTTGTCAAATGAACAAATCTGATTCTGAAGATGTGATGAATTTGCTGATTGACCAAGGTTTTGAAATAACAGAGGATGTTGAAGAAGCTGGGGTAGTTATTTTTAATACTTGTACAGTGCGTGATAAGGCCGAACAGCGCGTTATAAGTAACATTGGTCATTTAGCAAAAAAATCGCGCGAGAAAAATTTATTGATTGGTATGATGGGTTGTGTTGCCCAACGCGATGGTGAAAAAATTCTTAAAAAAGTCAAAAATTTAAATTTTTGTGTTGGTACTCGGCAGTTTCCTAAAATTCCAAGCATAATAAAAGAAGTTCGTTCCACTGGCCGCAAAGTTTGTAATTTAGAAGAATCAGACACAGTAATTATTGATACAAAAAGTATTAAGCGTGAAAAACCCTATCAAGGTTGGGTGACAGCCTTAAGAGGTTGCAGTAAATATTGCAGTTATTGTATTGTACCAGCGGTTCGTGGTCATGAAGATTCAGTCAAACCTGAAATTATTATCGAACAAGTCAAAAAAATGGCTGATGATGGTGTAACAGAAGTAACTCTGCTGGGTCAAATCATAGAGCGCTATGGCAATGATTTAAACCCAAAAGTTAGTTTGGCAGAAATTCTTACGCGCATAGATCAAATAAAAGGGATTAAAAGACTTCGATTCATAACATCTTACCCAAAAGATTTTACAGATGAAATTCTTTATGCAATGAAGGAGCTACCATCTGTATGTGAACATTTGCATATGCCTTGTCAGCATGGCTCGAATGAAGTTTTAGGGCGTATGAATCGCGGGTATACGAGAGAGCTGTATTTAGATGTTATTAAAAGAGCTTATTCTATTGTGCCTAATTTAAACATTATGTCTGATTTTATTTGTGGCTTTCCAGGTGAAACCGAGGAGCAACACCTAGAATCAGAATCAATTTTGCGAGAAGCTGATTTTCAGTCGTCTTTTATATTTGCTTATTCCCCTCGGCCGGGTACTCGTTCAGCTAAATGGGTAGATGATATTCCTGAAGATGTTAAAAATGAAAGGGTGCGTCGTTTATTAGCTGTACAAGAAGAGGTATCTTTAAAAAGAAATCTTTTAAGAGTAGGTCAAATCGAGGAAGTATTAGTAGAAAAATTCGACGACAAAAAAAACCATTGGCTTGGTCGCAATCGAGCAACTATCATCGTTGCTTTTTCTGCTGGTAGAACAAATTTAATTGGTCAGTATGTTAATGTTAAAATCACAGAAGTTACCCATATTACTTTAATTGGTGAAATGGTTTAATAGAAAGGTTCTTTTTATGGCTTCGCAAGCAGTAGTGCAAACTAATTTAAAAAATATTAAAAAAATAAATTCTGGCAAAGTGCGCGACATGTATGATCTAGGCGAGCATCTTTTAATCGTAACAACCGATCGCATTTCTGCCTTTGATGTGGTGATGCCAAATGGTGTGCCTGATAAAGGCCGTATTTTGACTAAAATAAGTATCTTTTGGTTTGAGCTATTGAAAAATGTCTGCGAAAATCATTTAGTCAGCACAGATGTAAATGATATTAAAGGCCTTACCCCAGATGAAACCGTAATGTTAAAAGATAGAATTATGATTGTTAAAAAAGCGAAGGTTTTTCCAGTAGAATGCGTCGTGCGAGGCTATATCGTTGGTTCAGGGTGGAAAGATTACCAAAAAACGGGAGCGATTTGTGGTCATCAATTACCAAGTGGGTTAAAGCTTTGTGAAAAACTTCCAAAGACTATTTTTACGCCATCTACAAAGGCCGAGACAGGTCATGATGAAAATATTTCTATTAAGCAAGCAGGGGAAATTATTGGAAATGATAATATTGCTACACTTGAAAAGTATACAATTGATATGTACACCAAAGCTGCCGATTATGCAAAAACGAAAGGCATTATCATTGCAGATACAAAATTTGAATTTGGTTTATTTCAAAATAAAATAATTATTATTGATGAAGTGTTAAGCCCTGATTCATCAAGATTCTGGCCAGCAAGCACTTATAAGCCTGGTGAAAACCAAGATTCTTTTGACAAACAATATTTGCGTGAATATTTAGAAACTTGTGGTTGGAACAAAACCCCGCCAGCACCTGTGCTTCCTGAGAATGTAGTGCTTAAAACGCGCGAAAAATATGTACAAGCCTATGAATTATTAACTGGCAAAAAGTTTTAATTTTTTTTGAAAGAATAAATTATGAAAAAAGTTGGCGTAGTAATGGGTAGCGATTCGGATCTTCCAGTTTTGGAAGATACATTCAAAACTTTAAAAAAGTTCGGAGTTCCATTTGAAGGTCATGTAATTTCGGCCCATAGAAATCCAGGTAAATTACATAAATGGTCTGAAACATTAATCCCTGAAGGTTTTGGCGTAATGATAGCCGCCGCTGGTGGTGCCGCCCATTTACCAGGCGTTTTGGCAGCTTTAACGACATTGCCCGTAATTGGGGTACCAATACCTGCCGGTCCTTTGAGTGGCATCGATTCCTTGTATAGCATTGTTCAAATGCCATCTGGCATACCAGTCGCTACAGTAGGAGCTGGTTTAGGGGGTGCTGTAAATGCAGCTGTTTTAGCCGTAGAAATATTAGCCATTAGCGATGAAAATTTAGCTAAAAAGTTAGTTGCTTATAAAAAAGAACTAAAAGAAAAGAATGACGAAAAGGATGTCGCAATTCAAGCTAAAATAAATTCGTTTTAATGAATCTGCTTATTTCTATCCTTTTTAAATGTAAAAATGCTTCGTAGAGAAAAGATTTCTTTTCTCTACGATATTACTAATTTACATGTTTCATTCATAAAACCTCAAGTAAAAATTCGTGGTAATTCTAGGCGTTAATCACTCTTTTTTAGCCTTGTGCCTTGGCCAAATTCGCCGTATTTTTGTTGAATTCTTCCATTAACTATCGATGTGCCTTTCTGTAACCCCTTTATTTTTAATGACTTGTGTATAATAGGCGAGTTTTATTTCTTTTTGGCAAAGTCTTTGCTTATAACAAACAAAAGTTTTATGAGGAGATTGACAATGAGAAAATTATTAAAAACATCATTAGCTTTGCTTGCACTTGCGACAATGGTTGTCGCCTGTTCTAAAACAAAGACGACAAAAGCTAATACAAAAGTCGACATGGCTTCACCTGCTCAAGGGTTGCAGAAGCCAAATGAAGTACGATATAAGGAAGGGCCAGGGTCTTACCATCCTTATACATCTATTTCTAGAGTTACATTTTCAGAATCTGGTAAAGATTTTGACCCTGTTATTTCAAATGATGGCGAATACATGTATTTTGCTTCAACAATGCATGCTTTTCGACCAGATATTTATCGCAAAAAGATTTTTTCTAAAGTTGTAGAAAGAATTACTTTTGATGATGCCGCAGACATTAACCCTGCGATTAGCCCTGATGGTAAAAAATTAGCTTTTGCTTCAAACAGAAACGGTAAATTTCAAATTTGGATAACAGCAGTTGATACAGTTAGTCGTACTCCTCAGCAACTTTCAAGAGGTGATTACGAAGATCGTAACCCAAGTTGGTCTCCTGACAATAAAAAATTAGTTTTTAATCGTAGAAACGAAACAGCAGGTGTATGGGAAATTTGGGAATACAACATGGTTACCAATGAAGAATCTGCTCTTAGAATTTTTGGTTTATACCCTAAATACTCGCCAGATGGTAAAAAAATTATTTGTCAAACACACAGAAACCGTGATATGCCATGGTTTTCTATTTGGACATATACATTTGAAACTGAAAAAATTGAAGAAATTCTAGAAAATGCACAATGGGGTGCTGTAACGCCAAGCTATTCTAGTGATGGTAAATTCATTGCATTTGGTGCAATCGCTAAATCTTATGGTGCCAAAGAAGAACAAAGAATCAATCAAGGTGATGATGTATGGTTAATTGGGTCTGATGGTAACGGTTTGATTCGTTTAACTAATCATGAAGCACCAGATTGGCACCCTGTTTGGGGTAAAGATAATAGTTTGTTTTTTATATCTTTAAGAAATGGCTACCAAAACATTTGGATGATTAAACCTAAATTACCTGATAATTCCGTAATGGAATTAACCAATGATATGAATAAATAAAAGGAGATATTTATGCGATATGCTTTTCTTACTATTTATTCAATATTTATTTTTTTAGGCTTAAATGCTAATGACATTGATCGATTCAGTAAAAATTTTGAAACGATTAAAGTTGATGAAAAATCTAAAAAATCAAAAAAACCTACTGAAATAGGTGAAATAGAAGGGATCCGTAAAATTGCAGTTTTGCCTTTTATGGATCTAACTCAAAAAAATCGCGAACAAGCCGAGATGTTTTCCGATAAACTTGCTTCCCAATTGGTTTTAACTCAAATGTTTGATGTTAAATATCCAAAAGAGGCAATTGCTGTCATTTTAGAATTAGGGATAACCAAAGACCTTTCTGAATATGATAATAATTTGTTTGTAAAAGTAGGTAAAAAATTAGGCGTAGAAGCTTTGATTATTGGCGAAATTAAAGAGATGAACTTGTATGACCCCGTAAGAATTTCATTTTCGCTCAAAATGTTCATCGTTGAAAAAAATAGATTTGGTTCAACCAATGAAATTTGGGACTTATCTTCGTATGGTGTGCCAATTGATGGTGTAAAACTTAAAGATAAGGAGAGATTTTGCAAAGTTTGGTCACCGCAAAATGTTTATGATGCAAGTTCCTCAAAATTATTAAAGGATATCAAACGCTATGCGATGGAAAAAAATTATGATGACCATGCATTTGGCTGGCGCTATGTTGTTCAAAGCAATGAAAGATTTTTAGAGTATATATGTTACGAAGTTTGCGAAGACTTAAAATTAGCTGTCGACCCAAAATACCAGAAGAAAAATGGTTTATGGTATCGTATGAAAGCAACCTTCACTAGATAAAAAAGGGGGAATCTCCTCATAAGTTTTACCCCCTTAAATACCCAAACCAAACGGTTTGGGTATTTTTTTAATTGTCATATTTTGTCTTGTTTTCCATTGGCAATATTTAACTGTAAATTTGCAAAATTTAATAAAAGTAAATCAAAAACTTCAGCTTTAGCCTTTATCGAATATAATTGCTTTCGTTTTCCTTAATTTGTAAAAAAGTAGAGCGGAGCCAATTATGCTAAACATGACCTTCAAAATGTTTTGTCTTTTCAGTATTTTTATTTTTTCATTGTCGTTTGCGGCTGCGGGCGAAACAATTGGTACATTAACCGCACCATTAAATAATGGTTCATGGAAAGAATTGAGTCGCTGGAAGGAAATTGAAATTGATTCCAAAAAACTCGTTCAATTGACCGCGGGTACTAGTTACGCCAATATTCCAATTAAAGCTTTGCCAGAGGGCGAAAATCTAGTTTTAGAAGTGAATTGTTACATAACAAACGGAGGTTATTCTATTGGATTAGGTGGTTGGGGAGCATTTACTATACCTTCACCAATACGAAAAACGGGTTGGTATGTTGACCGATTTGTTTTTTCAATGGATGTAGCAAAAAAAGTTTGGGTGAACGAACAGATGCCGCTTATTTTTCAAAAAAATGGCGATGTGGCATTTTTTAGTGTGAGCTTGCAAAAAACAAATACCGCTGAAGTTTTAGAGCTTTACAGAAACTTTGTTGCCACCTCAACTAAAACTTCTTTTGAAACTCTAAAATCTGGGGAAATAAAGGAAGAAATCACGGAAGATCTTGGCGATTATCAAGTGAGTGAAAAAGATACTACCAATGGTTATATACCTATCATTAGAACTTACTTAAAATTTGTATACCCGAAAACACACCCCCAAACAAGTGAAGTCACTTTAAATGGTAGCATGTTTGTTTCAAAAGGGGAGTATGAGCCATTTCAAATTGGCATAAAAGCCTTAAAAAATTTAGAGGAAGTTTCTGCAGAAATTTCTGCAGAAATTTCTGGTTTACCCAATGATATTTCTGGGCAGATTTTGTGGGCAGAAATGGCACCCAAACGAATTGGTGGGTCAAGATCCAAAAAAGCGCGTGTGCAACCCAATCGGTTGTGGCCACAGGAAATTTTCCCTAATTGTCGTATTGAAAAAGATACTTGTAATGTTTGGTGGTTATTGATTAAAACGACTAAGGATACCAAACCAGGTGATTATAATTGCAATATTCAAATAAAAGTTGGTAAAGAAAAACTAGCCAATTTTGTAATTGCTATTAAGGTTTTGCCTATTTTGCTACCTGAGAAAAATCAACAAGCCTTATTTCTTTGTGATTCAAGCATGGTTGATGAAGAAAAAACTTTAATGGCTTTGGCCGAACATGGTCAAAACAGTATGGCGACATTTAGTGATTTTAGACCTTTCAAAGATGGGAATCTTGATTTTACTTATTGGGATAGTGCATTTGCTAAACTAAAAAAACATCAAATTTTTAATAGTTTCTTTTGGTATTTAGGCAACCCGACTTCTGGTAATAGTGTGCTTGCTTCAGTAGGTAAAGAAAAATTCATTGAAATGCTAAAAGGTATTGAAGCCCGCGTAAAAGACGGTCGATACCCTGCATTTTTTGCTTTAACAATAGATGAAGCTGTGAATAGTGCAAAGGCATTACAAGAATTTAAAGAACTGGGTGTAATGATTAGGGAACATGCGCCGGCTTTAAAAATTCAGGGAACCTCATTAGATCGTTATAATTTGACTGTCAAGTATGAAGGTATGATTGATATTTTGGCTTGCAATGGAAGTTTTGAACAAAATAGGCAATGGTGTTTGGAAAAAAATGTATTTCTTTCGACATATTCATTTGTGGCTTCTGGGGTTGATGCAAATCATACGCGCATGAATTATGGGTTTTTACCCTACAAATTGGGTTGTGTAGCAATTAATGGTTGGGCTATGCGGTGGAACAATGGAAACCCTTTTGATGATTTGGACGCGGGTATAACTGACTGGAATATATTTTTACCCAATTGGCTAGGTCAACCTATTTCAACCCCAAGTTGGGAAGGTTATCGCGAAGGTGCGGACGATTTAAAATATCTTGCTGTATTAGAAGATCTTGTCGCAAAAGGAAAAGCTAAAGGGGACATATTAAAAGAAATAAAAGAAAAAGGAGTTGGCAAAACAGAAGTTTTAGGTGAAAAAGTAGTAGGTGACTCGGTGTTTGGTGTTTCAGCTAAAAATGCAACCTCTTTGGAACAAGCACGCATGAAAATTATCGAAGAAATTTTAGCGGCAATCAACTAATTAGCTCGCTAAGTAATAAATATTTATTTAAATCGTAGAGCCAAGGCATGCCTTGGCTCTTTATTATACCACCTATTTTTGTTGAAAGTAAACGCTGTTTTTAAGAAAGATTAAATTTGTGCTGTAGGGGCGATTCATGAATCGCCCCTACGATATTTGCATCTTTTTTTAGCATTTGATTTTTAAAATCGAATCTTCGCTGTGTCTTCTGCGGTACTCGTTCCGCCTCTGTGTAAAGACTTTTCCAAATTTGTGCATCAAATGCACTTCTTCCTAAGTTTTTTTTTGCAGAGTCGCGCTGTAGCACGCCCCTACAATATGATTTTGATTTTGAGGGCACCCACGAGGGCGGTTCGATGCTTCGAATGCCCCTACATGAAATTTGTTTTTAAAATTAAAAGCTGTAGAGCCAAGGCACAGCCTTGGCTCTTTATTATGCCACCTTTTTATTGAGGCAGTTAAACCTAAAATCAGCAGTTAAATTGAAGGGTATGTTCGCCGTATTGTGTATTTGGCTTATATCTTAATGCTGTTTCGATTCTGCAGGTTGATTTTAATTAATTTCTTTTTTTTGATCTTCGATATTTATTAAAATTTTATGCAAAAATAAAATATCATTTAGATTGGTAATGGCACGAGCTTTTTTTTCATTTTCCATATAGATAAGTGGAAAATCTTGATCCATAAATCGTAATTGCAATGTAATTAATTTAGAATACCGTTTGATAATTTCTTCGTCGTCATGCAATATAAGAGCGGCTTTTTCTTTGATTTGGCAAAGTAGTGTAAACCCTATATGAAAAATCTCGATAGGCGTATGTTCTTTTAAATAGTTAATTGCTTTAATTGGGCTGCGTTCAGATATATATTCTAAACCAATGTTAAAAATATAATGCGATTTTTTGATTGCTTCACGGTATTTGAACTCATCAGAAGGGGAGATACCATCAGCCACAATTACAGAATTTGCAATTATTGCCATATTGCGAATGATATCAATTTCTTTTTTTGGTTTTATTAAGAAATCAAAGTTATCATAATTTCGAACGGTTTCATAATAAGAATTTTCAAGGGCTGTATATTTATTAACAACATCTGCTGTGGATGTTTCTGTTTTGGAAGCAATATTTAAATACGAGAAATCAAAATCAGATATTTTTGTATAAATCGTTTGCGCCTCTTCAAATGAGGGCATTTTTTCTTTTGATAGCCGGTCATCTCTTTCGCCTTTTGCTTCATTGATAATTTCTTGGGAGTCGCCTATTGATATATTTCTTATAATATTACTAAATAATTCAGGTGCGTGAAAGTAAATATATTGCACAAAGGCTTCTATTTCGGCATTTTCAATGCTTATATCATGCATCGAATACTGATGCTCCTTTTCTAAATGTTCCATCAATATGAGTTGGGTTGGGTCAAGATTAATTTCCACATATTTTTTTAAACAAGAGGATAACAAATTAACATCAAGATGATCAGATATATATTCAAAATGATGCCCTGGCAATTCTTTTATAACCTCTACCCACTCTTTAAATCGATCGTGATCAATTTCGCCTAGTTTCCATAAATCGATATCAACTGAATAAGCAAATTGTTCAGGTGTACAATTGCTTAAAATAACAAGTGAATCTTCTAGATATTCTTGCAAACTCATATCGCCAAATTTTTGTTTAGGTATGAATTTTAAAATTTCTTTTGCATCTTTTGACAAAAAAAGAATTTCACGAGAAATCTCGACTGGGGCTAAATTGACGAGTTCTACTTGTTGCTCAAAGGTCATCGATTGAAATATTTTTTCCGCCGCAGGTAAATTTTGCTTCTTTAATTGAAATAAATCTTTGATAAAAATATTTAACTGATGGTTATCCATTTTCTCTTTTAACCACCAATATGGTTCATTTCGATTTTTTTTGTAGAATGATCTCTTGTATTTTTATTTCTGTCTTCAGAATATTTATCCGTTCTTGTTTTCCAAAAATCAAAAATAGTTTCAGCAATTTTTTCTTTTGATGCCTTTTTATCCAGTAATGGCTTTAAAGCCAAACCCTTACTAGCAAATAAACAGGTGTAAAAGGTACCATCACAAGTAATTCTACCTCGTGTACAATTCTGACAAAAAGGTTGTGTTACCGATGAAATTAAACCAAATTCCCCGCTACCATCATTAAATGCAAATCGACTTGCTACCTCTCCGGTATATTGAGGTGCGATAGGAGTAAAAGGGTATTTTTGTTTGACCAAGGCAAGAATATCATTGGATGGAACTACTTTTGCCATTTCCCATTGGTTTCGATTTCCAACATCCATAAATTCAATAAATCGAACTATAAAAGGTTTGTTTCTAAAATATTCAATTAAGTCTAATATTTCATCGTCATTGACATCTTTTTGTAATACCGTATTAATTTTTATCTTTTTAAAACCAGATTGTGAGGCAACTTCTAAGCCTGAAAGAATTTTGGGTAAAATATCTTTTTTTCCATTGATAAAATAAGCTTTATCGGGGTCTAATGTATCTAAACTAACAGTCAAACGATCCAAACCTGCTTGCCTTAATGCTAAAGCATTTTCTTCTAAATAATAACCATTAGTTGTTAAAGCAATTTCTTCAATTGCGGTATGATTTTTTATGGATGCAATAAAACCATCAATGCCCTTTCTTAATAATGGCTCACCGCCAGTTAAACGAATTTTTTTTACTCCTAAATCAGTTGCTGCTTGTACAATTATCAATAATTGTTCCCATGAAAGAATTTCAGTTGCTTTCATAAATGGGTAGTCTTCACCATAACGGTCGATAGGCATACAGTAACTACAGCGAAAGTTACAAGCGTCAATCACAGAGATTCTTAAATCCCTAAGTGGCCTATTTAGTGTATCAAATGTATCCATAAATCCTTTTTGATTGAGTACTGGTTTTATTATACTTATACTGTAGCAGTCTTTTGAGTCAAATTTAATTGTTTTTCATAAAAAATTGTACGATTTTGATAAAAAACATGTTTGTGATCATTTTTTATTCTGTTTTAGAGCTAAGAGGTCCATTTGTGTTTGTAAAAGTGCTTTTTTGACAATACTCTGTGTATTTTCTAAACAATCTTTGAGAGAACCATAGTCTGTTAAGGTAAATACTTTTTGAACGCCTAATGCTTCTGTTTCCTTCTGACTCAGTAAATTTTGACCACATATTACCCATACCGTTTTACCAAAGCGCGCAGCTTCCTTTATAATACCAGAAACAACTTTGCCGTTTTTTGTTTGCTGGTCTAAGCGGCCTTCGCCCGTAATGATGACATCAGCAGCCTTTATTTGATCTGTAAGTTGAATCGCTTCAAAAATTATTTGTATACCAGGAATTAATTTGGCGTTAAGTAGGGCGTGCATACTACCGGCTATGCCCCCAGCTGCGCCAGAACCAGGAACTTGGTTCAAGTCAATGCCTGTTTTTTCTTGAATTAGATTTTTGAAATGGAGCATACCTTGTTCGATTTGTTCAATCGTTTTAGGGATATTTAATTGTGTTGAGCATTTCTGTGGGCAGTAGATTTTTGCAGAACCATTTGTACCTGTAAATGGGTTGTTTACATCACAGGCAATTTGGAAATTTATATTTTGAAGCCATTCAGGTATTTTTTTATCAAAATTTAATATTTGAATTAAATGCTCACCTGTGGCGGGTATTGGTACACCACTAAACTGTAAACCTAAAGCTTGTAAGGCACCCACACCACCATCAGAAGTTGCGCTACCGCCAACCCCAAAAAGAATATTTTTACATTTTAGTTTTTTTCCAAAATTTAATAGCTCGCCCGAACCAAAGGTTGTTGTTTTTAAGGGGTTTCTTTTGTTTTCAGGCACTAGTGGCAAACCAGACGCTGAAGCAAGTTCAACGACAAGTGTTTCGGTTTTTTCACTGTAGCCAATAAAAGTTTCCACTGCTTTACCTAAAGGGTCTGTGACGCTTACAGGTATTATTTTTAATTGTAAAGGAACCGTTAATGCATCTAATAACCCTTCACCGCCATCGCTAACCGATACATAATTAACAGATAGCTCAGAGTTTTGCAGGTTTTCTTTGATTAGTACGCCAAGATCCGATGATGACAATGTGCCCTTAAACGAATCAATTGCAATTAAAATATTCATTGGTTCAATTAGGAATTAATGTTTATTCAAGAGGAAAAGAAATTTTAATATCTTTGTAGCGCAAAGAAAAGCTATCTTCAACAATTTGATCTAAGTAAACAGAATTTTCGAGCTTCAAAAGCTCCATCAAATCTTCACCTTCGCTCACCGGATGGCTATTGATAAGCAAGATATTTTTTTTATCTTTTAATAGAATTTTTCCGTCTATGGTCATCAATGCTTTTGTGGCTTTGATTAGCTCTTTGTATTTTGAAAAGTTTTTGATTTGATCTTCAAAATCAGCTAGTTGCGTTTTGTCATATTCGCTTAATTCCTTGTCTGCTACTGATTTTCTTAAATCGGCTAGTAAAGCATCTGCTTTTTCTGGCTGATTAGTGTTCAGATATTTTTTTATTTCCGTAGTAAATTTTGCCTCTAGCAAGGTGGTTTTAATTTCTTGTTCTACGGGTTTAGGAATCTCAACTTCTTCTACCGGCTTTTTAGGCATGGCTTTGCGGGGTTCAAAAGGGGAGAGAAAGGGGTCTCTTTCTTCTCCTCTGATGTCGATGTTAAGAAACAAAATGCAAAAATATATTACAATTACTTGTTGTTTGATTCTGGTCATGAATTACTCAGGTTCCGCTGCATTTTCTGCTTTTGGTTTTTCTGCTTTACCTTCTTCTTCGGCCTTTTTCTTTAAGGCTTCAGCTTTTTCTAATTCTTCTTTGATTTTTGCTTCTTTAGCTTTTTCAATTTCATCGTAATAAGCGAAACCAACATCCGGCAAATATTCGATATCCTCAACCTTTGGCAAATTGCCTCTTTCTGTTAATGCATAAACAGTAATGTTGCCATCTTTTACTGTTTTATCCAAAATCATGATAGCATCATCGGTTAAATCTTGTGTGACTTCAAAATTACTTTTAATTGCCCAACGCCATTGTTCTTGCCCATACTTTCTGTCTACACAAAGTATTTCTTTGTTTTTTGTACGAAAATAAATATTAGTTTCCGAAATGTTCAAAACTTCTGTCGCATCTTTGATTTTCCATTTTAAACTTGTTGTTTTTGCGCCGCGTTCAATAGAAGTAGCACCTTGTTTATCACTCATAAATATGACTTGATCAGATATAGGCACAATTGCACCAATCACTGGTTCGCCATTTTGATATTCCCATACAGGGCTACCAGAAAATCGATTCAAACAGTATAAACTACCATCAGTTGAACCTACATAAATAAACTCTTTATAAAATGCAGGCTCACTAATAAATTTTCCTCTTTTTCTTTTTTCTGTGCTTTTAATTTGTGCTTCGTAACTATCGCGTTGCATTTTTAGCATACGAATTCTTTTTAAGTCGGCACTTGCATTTTGAGCTCTTTCACGACTTATTTTTTGATCAACACTATCAATCGCTCTACCAAAATATTCTAAATCTTCAAAAACACTGATATTGATAAAATCCCATATTTTATCACCGCGAGAATCGTAACAGTAAAGGATACCTTCTGGTGAAGGCAAATAAGCTAAACTGTGACGAATGGTAGGGGTTGCATAACTATGAAGTTCATTATCGATTTTACTCGCCCAGCCTTCCACATAACCAGCATCGGTTTTTAACATATGTAATTTTCTGCCCCATTCCCAAGAAAATAAACCAAACTGACTTGCAGCTACATTTCCAGCTACAGCATGATTTAAAGAAACCTTCTTTGTTAAGCCACCTTGTAATGGGTCTAAAACATAAATTAAATTATCTTTTAGACAATAAAACCCATTGATGTTTTCGGTTGGTGTAAATTTTAATGGAAAACCAAGTGGGTTGATCCAACGAACTATACCGCTTTCTTTTTTAATAGAATATATAGAATGATTGCCAGAGCTTGTTTGTAATAAAACACTATTCCAAGTTGTCCAAAATTTTGTTACATTGCTAACCGGAATTTTTGAATTCCAAGCTTCTTTTAATTTTAAACCTTCAATTGGTTCTTTATGTAGGATGTTATAGTCGTTATTTAATTCTTGGGCAAACAGTGTAGCACGAAAAGAAGTTAGAATTAAAATAATTATAAAAATATTTCTCATTGAACATGCCCCTCTGTTGATAGATTTATGTATTTACCCAAATCAATTCCATTTTTTTCTTCGAATGCCTTTATTTTCGCAATTCCTTGAATATCTGCATCAATTTGATTTGCAAGTTTATAAATAAAAGGTTCGCCTTTTAATCTTGATTGTAAATCATTCAGCATAAGTTCCCATGAGCCATCATAAAGTTCTTCTCGCAAAATAATTAGCACTTTTACGGGTTGTTCCAAACTGTTTAAAAATTCTTTTGCTAATTTTGCTTTGTCTGGCGATGACATCAATTCTCTCATTGCTCCTTGGTAGATTAAAAGTGGGCGTATATTACACTAATATTATAGTATTGCAAATTCCTAAACTGCTCTATTTAGTAAGATATTAGGGTAATATTCACCCATCTTTAGTCTATTTCTAATAATTTTCAAATAGAAAACTTTTGATTCGTTTTCACATTCAGTCTAGTCTTGCTTTTTTGGATTTTTTTTTGAGATAATAGTATGGGCTTGTAAAACCTCGTACCAAAGTGTTGTCATTTGAAACGGCTTTACTTCGCGTAATTCTTTAAAATAGGGTAAAAACAATAAACAGGCGATTAATCTAACTATGCCTGAAAAAATCAATACCCAATAAAAATTTGATGTGAAATTTAACCCAAACATTTGAGGATTAAAATAAGTGGAAATTAACAACCCAATTTGCGTACCTACATAAGTTCCAACCCCAGTTAAAACACCATAATAGGCAAAACATCTGGCTCGTTTTAATGGCGTTGCAGCTTCATAGATATAGTTCAAAGTACTCAAAGCAAAGCCTGTAAAAAATGCCATGCCTAACATTTGCAAAACTAATAAATAATAAAAATTCAAAGAAACAAACCACCCAAATGGTATAAATGCAATTAGAATAGAGCAATATTTAATAGTTTTTTTATTGCCAAATTGGTCTGAAAATCTTCCCCAAACCATGAAAGTGAATATAGAGGAAATTGTACCCACCGAAGCAAAAATAATCCATTGGGTTTTAGTGTATTGCAATGTTTCTAACCAAAATGGAATATAGTATGGACCAGCAATGTTTAGACCACAGTTCAATACAGAAACAAAAATAACAAATTTTACAAAATTAGATTCATGAGCGCGTTTAATAAATTGCCAAAAAGTAAATACGGAAGAAGCATTTGCCTGATAAGATATTTCGGTCATTTTTTGAATAAATAGGCCTGAATACACGCGCGCAAGCAGGCAAATTACAAAAAAGGCAAAAAAGACAAGTGCCATTGTTTGAAATGTGCCTTGCCAATATTTTTCGGTGGCATATAGGATGTACCCTACGGTTATAAAACAGAGAAAAGTAATAATGGAATTTATCTTGCTAATTTTAGCAAAAAACTCTCCGCGTTTATTCGGTTCTACTAAGTCACCAATAAAACTTTGCCAAGGTGGCCCCGCAAAACTACCACTTAAAAAATATATTGTTACTGAAATAATAAAAATGAAATTTGAAAAACTGGTATATTCAAATTTAAAAATTTGATCTAATTCTTTGCCCCATATAGTGATAATGATCAATGGAATAAAACTTGCGGCTTGAATATACACTGAAACATAACACATTTTTACGCGACAGCCATAACGATCTAACATATTTGCGGATACGATCTGGATTAGTGGCCCAAGTAACGCGGGTATCCATATAAGGGCAGCATAAAAGCTAAGAGGAGACTTCAAATGATCGGCAAAAAGGCCTAAATTACTCTCCCCAAAGCTAAACATAAACGCCCAACAAAAGGCTGCTTTATAAACTAAATCAGAGTTTTTTTTTATGACTAATTTATGTTGGTCATCGTCAATAATATTGGATACTTGTGAAAAGGTTTCAATGGGTTGATGGGAAGTCGTCATATTTAAATATCCGTAATTACTCAGCAAATTTTCGATTCACTAAGTAGGAGACGGGTTTGAAACCCGTTTCTACTGCGCCAATTGTAAAAAAAAATAAAAATACTCGAGATACAAATATCCTTTTCATTGCTGTTTGTCAGAATCAGAATTGTTTTTGATTAGGGATATTCCAAAAACCGAACGAATATGCAAAACATCAACCCAAAATGAATTAATATCAAACGGTTTTACTTCTCTTAATTCTTTAAAAGAGCGTAAAAAAACTAAACAGGAGGCTAATCTTACAATTCCTGATATTATTAAAACCCAGCAAAAAGAAGAGTTAAAATGATAGTTAAAAAACTGTGTGCCAAAATATACTTCTATAAACCATCCAATGTTAGTTCCAATCAGAATACCAATGCCGTTTATCAAACTATAATAGGCAAAACATCTGGCACGCTTTGGTTGAGAAGCAGCTTCGTAGATATAATTGACTGTGCTAAGATTAAAACCTGTCCAAAAAACAGGACCAATGATATTCAAAACAAACAAATAATATATGTTGTTAGAAAATAACCAAAAAAACGGTACTAATGATATGATAAAGGAGCTATAAATTAAGGTTCTTTTGTTGCCGAAAATATCCGAAAATCGCCCCCAAATTAATAGAGTAAAAATACTTGCAATGGTACTAAGTGCTTGCAAAACAAGCCATTCCGATTTTGAATAATGCAATGTGTTAATCCAGTAATTAATAAAGTAGGGGGCTGCGATACATGCCCCACAATTTAATACCGCTGTAAATATGACAAACCGCACAAAATTGGATTCTGGTGCGCGTTTAATAAATTGCCAAAAGGTAAAAGAAGACCCTTCTGGTGCTTTATACGGGGTCTCAGCCATTCTTCGTATAAAATTGCCAGAAAAAAACCTAGCAATAAATGCCACTAAAAAACACCCTGCGAATACAATAGATAAAACTTCAATTGAATTGTGATATTCTTTACCGACGACATATAAAATGTAGCTCACTAACATTAAACTAGCTAGTGAAAAGAATTGATTTAAACGACTCATTCTTGCAAAAAAAATACCTCTTTCGTTTTTTTTAATCAAATCTCCAACTAAACTTTGCCAAGGCGGTGCTGAAAAATGCCCACCAAAAGTAATAAAAATAAAACTAATAATAAAAACATAAAGAGCCAAATTCATCTCTTTAGGTAAACTCCCATCCTTAATTATAGGGGGCTGAAGTGCAATATAAATTAGAGGCAAATAACAAAAAGCTTGTACAAAAACTGAGGTATAAATTAGTTTGACTCTTTTAGGGTAAACTTCCAAAATATTAGTTGATAAAATTTGAATAAATGGCCCTAAAAACCCTGGTATCCAAGCTAAAGCGCTTAATATAAATAAAGGGGCATTCAAGTGAATTGCAAATAAGGAAAAAATATTTTCCGTTACACCGAACATGATAGCCCAGCATATCGCTTGCTTTAATGCTAAATTTACATTTTTTTGTATGATGGCAGCGTTTTCAATTTGATAGCGATTGGATTCTGTTTCGAAAATTTCTTCAGAAGTATTGGAGCTACTCATTTTTTAACCGGTCTTATATTCGCTAGTAGATCAATTCTTCAAAACAAACCAGATTGCCTTGCCCCTCAAGCAAACTAGTAAGTTAAATTTCATCGTGGAATTATATTAGAAAAACATCGTTTTCAAATGATTAATGTAGAGTGTGAAGTTCTCATTTTTGGTATAAAAAATGTATGTTAACTTCCATATTTTAAATGGCCGAAATTTTCAACACCTAGTCAAAAACTGAACAAGTTTTCAAAAAAAACACTCGTTTTTATATGATAAAAATAAAACAGAAAATGGAGGCATTAGTGAATCGTTGTGTTTAGCTTTGTAGTAATGATTTTGGAACCTATCATAGGTAGTTTGAGTCATTATAGGTATTGTTCTTTGATTTTTTATGAATGTGTGATTTATATTCCAAACATTGCAATATTATCGATATTTCCAGCCATTTAACACTATTAACGAGTCTATAATTTTCAAAATGAAAATAAAATTAAAAATTAAACATGTTTACATTAACATTAAAACATGTATACTTATGAAAAAGTAAATTTTAAGATGTATTTGCTTCTAAGTCAAAATGAAAATTCAATCTGCAGATTGGGCATTAAATCTGATAAAAATTAATGGTTGTTTATCATAAGCATCAAGTTTTTTTGAAAGGCTTTAAGAATGATGAAACAAGTTTATTATAAAAAGTTGTATGTTTACTGTACCTTTTTATCTTTCATAACACTTTTTTTAAATGCACAAGATTCAATAAATAAAACTCCTCCAGAACCCATTCCTTTAATTAATAATTATTCATGTGGTTCTAAAACTAATACTCCTACAAAGCTATTAGCGTCACACCCGTCAGTCAAAAAGCCTCAGAAATTTACTTATATTGTCGTGACAAAACCAGAACATGGCAAGGTAGTGTTTTCTGACCCTGAAATATATACTGGTTCTGGTGTGTGGGCAACCTATACATCTGATATTAATTATACGGGTACAGATACTTTTACTTGGAAGATTAATAATGGCCACTTTGACTCCAATATTGCAACAGTAACAATTTCAGTCAAACCAGGTGAGTTAACCCCAACAGAAAGGACTATGATACTTGTCGAAGAAAATACTTCTGTAGAATTCGATGTGCCATTTAGAGGTGGTGGTGATATTGTATACGAAGTTAATTGCTCAACACCCAAAAATGGTAAGGTAGAAATAAATGGTCTCAAATTAAAATACACACCAACACTGAATTATCATGGTACAGATTCTTTTTCATTTGATTTTTCCTATTATTCTGTGAATGATGCAAAGCAAACCAAGAAAAAAACAACTTCAGGTATTTGTTCTCTCATCATAAAAAAGAAAGGGGCAAATGATTGGCCTCAATGGCGGGCGGATGCACATCGAAGTGGTTATACGACTATGCAGCTTCCTGATCAATTAAATTTACTTTGGCAAAGAGATATCGGTGTTGTGAATGGTGCTTTTACGCCAGTCGGAAGTATCAAACCAAATGTTTTCCCTGATATTGATTATTGCCGACCTGTACAATTGGGCAAAACTCTATATGTACCAGAAACAGCAAGCGACGCTCTAGCCGCCTATGAAACAGAAACGGGCAACCTAAAGTGGCGTTATTACGCTAGTGGTGTAATACGAAGACCACCTGCGGCAACAATTTTAAATGATGGTTCTAAAGTAGTTATTTTTGGTAGCGATGACGGATATGTTTACTGTCTAGAGGAGAAAGATGGCAAGGAAAAATGGAAATTCCAAGGGGCACCTAACCATCAAAAAGCAATGGGTTTTGGTCGATTGAGTTCGGTTTGGCCAATATGGGCATCACCAGCCATAATTGATGGCAAAGTTTATTTTGCTGCTGGGTACATTCCTTCTTATTGTTTATATGCCTATTGTTTAGATGCTAACACTGGTAATATAATTTGGGTAAATGATGGTCGAATTTATGACATGTGGAATACTTCCGCTTTAGGGCCAATTGCTGTCTCTATTGATCAAACAAAAATTTACGGCTCTGTGGAAGGGGCAGCGCGGCCATGGGTTGTCGACTTAAATTCTGGTGAATATCTCGGGCATTTTGGCGTAGATTTTAGTTTTCCGGGTGGTGGAAAATATGGCAAATCTGCAAGCTATTTTTCTTCAAGAAGTGGTGCTAGTGGTTGGTATTCAGACGGGCAAGGTTCATTTAATGTGCCAGAACCAAAAGAGATTAGAGTTGGGTCTAAAATTTTTACCTTTAAAAGCGTATTAGAACTAGGAGTTAAAGGAAATGTAGCAAGTTTACTTGCTGGTGACAATAAACTTTTTGTGACAACTGTAGAAGGTAAGATTTATTGTTTTGGAAGCACAGTAGCAACACCAGTTACGCACCTTTTAGGTAAAATACCACTTGAAAAAGTTTCTGATGAATATACAAGAGCTGTGCAAACCATGCTAAGCCGCAACGACTTAAAATTTGGTTTGGCCTATATCTTAGGCTTAGGTAACGGTCGTATAGTAGAGGAATTAGCTTTGCAATCATCGCTTACCATTGTTGTCGTAGACCCAAATCATGAAAAATTACAAGCTTTAAGAAGAAAAATGGATGCCGCGGGACTTTCTGGGCAAAGAGTTTCTACCTTAGAAGCAAATCCAAAAGATGTGTTATTTGCGCCAAACCAAGCCGCTTTAATCACTTCAGAAACCATTACTGCAATTGATTCTGCCAATGGTCAAAAATGGGTGGAGTCTTTATATAATTTTACGCGGCCTTTTGGTGGTGAAGTTTGGCTACCTATATCAGAAACTGATTTTAAAACTATTGAGGGTTTCGCATCTGCGTCAAAAATTATGCCCTTAATATCATTTGAAAAACAAAAAGGAGTAGAAAATTTTTGTGAGGTTTATTTTCAAATCAAACGCACCGGCTTACCAGACGAAAAGCTTAACCTAAAGCCTCCATTTGGCTTAATAGCATTTGGGCATGAAGCAATTATACCACCCTATATGCCATTAGTTGAAACTTGGCCAGGTAAAGATACATATAGTCTGCTACCATTTAAGGAAAAATTACAAGGTTATATTCCACCTGTTCCAAAACATACCAACGAAAAAGGTTACCCTTCAGCTCAAACTGTTTCAACGGAGTCATCTGTATTTTCATCTTTGAAAAACCCTTTGTTTTCAAAAGTGGAAAAGTTTGTAGGTCTTCCAAGTAGTGGTAATGATGGTGCTTGCGGAGTGAATTCCTCACAATATGGCGATTATGGGCTAACTCATGGTAAGATTTCTTCGATATTTGATACATCGTCTAACTATTGGGGTCGATTATTTTTTTCTGAAATAGGTGGGTGCCCCGGCAGAATTTCTGCGGGTAAGGGTATTGTTACGGTAGTAGGTCACCCCGTACCAGGTAGCGCCTGCGGTTGTTCAGCCACTATGCAATTTACCAGCTTTGTTGTAGCGCCAATGCCTTTTGAAGAAAATTGGATTAATTATCAAACAACTCGTTCAAGTGATGTTATTGAAGAAACACCTATTCAAAAAATTGGAATAAACTTTAGTGCAAGAGGAGATCGTCTTGTAGAAGATGAAAGTTTATTGTGGACCCACCACCCGTATTCAGGTCGCTATGGGCGTATAAGCTACAATTGGGCGGCTAAAATCAGTGCTATGCCAATGATTCCTGTTAGTTATAGTGGCAATGTCGTTAGCGTATATCGGCATAGTGCACAAATGTCAAGAGATAATGAACGCTATAGAGGGTGGGTGGCAGCATCTTATATCAAAGGAATGACAGAAGTAAATATACCTTTAATTCAACCTGTCGTTGCATTGAAAGCACAAGCTTCACCGAAAATTGATGGTGATTTAAATGACTCTTGTTGGGATGGTCAAAAAAAAGTCGTATTTACTCCTGAATACACACAAATTGACCCTGACCGTGATTTAGGGGTTCCTAAAATTACAGATGAATGTTTCGCTATGATTCGCTACGACGAAGAGAACTTGTATATTGCTGGCGGCATTAATAGAGGTTTTTTTGGTAAAGGGCGCAAATTTTTTACGATTACTCTGAATAATCGGGAAAGAATAAAAGATGATGTTGTATTAACTTGTGAAAATAAATTAAAAAGATCTACTGGTTTAACAATAAACGATTGGTCTTGTGCCGAAATGTCAACAGAGAAATTTCCTTATTCTGCTGAAATGGCTATCCCTTGGGCTTCTATTGCAAAAGCAGGTTTATGGCGTGAACAATTAATTATCAATATAAATCTATCAGATGGTGTTTTAGTTTCACAATTTACACCTTTATATTTTGATTCACCAAAAGGTTTAGCCGCAATTGCAAAACCTCATACAATTCGACTGTATTTTGCTGAAATGGAGGGCAAAAATATCGGGGAAAGAATTTTTGATGTTAATGCACAAGGTAAAAGCTTACTTAAGAATTTTGATGTGATTAAAGAAGCAGGTGGGGCAAAAAAAGAAATAATGAAAGAATTCAAAAACATTGAAATTGCAGATGCCTTAAAACTTTTTTTCCATGCTCAAAAAGAAGAGTCTATTCTAAGTGGCATAGAAATTATTCTTGAACATAATGAAAAGGTTCAATATGAAAATCTCCTTCCTCAAGCTACTATAGAGGCTAGTGTGATTTCTGGTGCTGCTCCTTTAAAAGTTTTGCTAAATGCACAAAAATCAACAGATCCTGATGGACAAATTGAACAATGTGCTTGGGAATTGGGTGATGGTAGGTTAGCAAAAGGCTCAGTAATAGAACATATTTACTCTGAACCTGGAACTTATACTGTCAACTTGCTGGTGAGGGATAATCGTGGTGGAATGGCAACGAAACCAATAACTATTACTGTGCAAGAAGGGGTGCCAGCAGCATTTATTTGTTCTATCAAATCAAGCGGTGGCGATTTTTCTAAATTATCCGAATGGGAAGCCGCTATGAGAAGCGATTTGACTTCCACAAGTATGAATTTTGCACTAACTGAAATTGGCACACAATCCTATCAGAATCTACCAGTTACTTTTACAGGTGGTGCCGTTGGAGTCATTCGGAATGTGAAAAATAATATTGCTACAGTTGCAAATATCAAAGGAACCCCTGCGATAGGCAAAGGAATTGTTTCCGGTAATCTAAAATTTGCAATTGGCGATGTTGGTAATTCGAATGGTCGTTCTTTGCTTTTTAAAGTTGCTAGCAAAGGTGATTATGAAAAAGGTGATAATGGCAAAACTGTTATTTTTACAGGTGGTGGTAAGGGCAACCTGAAACATATTAATGGTTCGAATATCGCTTATATAGTTGAATGTCTTGGGGATATTCAAATAGGAAAAGTTAAGATAGAAAATGGTCACTCATTTGAAATTTCAGATGTTGGAAACCCCGTCTATTCAATAATTGCAGAATGTTACAATGATTGGCCAAATGGTTTAGAAGATAACCTAAATGTTTCAGACGCAACAGATTGGTATACAAATCAAATTCACACTGTAAAAATTAGAACGGCCAATGGGCAAAAGCACAAAGGCAAAATTAAAAATGACAAAAATCATTTTACAGGGTTTGCATTAAAAGGGGAGTTTGATACTAGAGGAATTTCCTACTTAGCAATTGAAAATATGATCTTAGAGTCCACAAAATTCATTAATCTAGGCCAAGGGTCTTCTATTAATCGTTCCATTTTAGGCGATACAATTGTTTGGGAAAATACAATGGTTGCAAATTCAATCGCAGGTAAAATTAAAGCTGAAAACTCGAAAAAGATTATAAATAAACCTACAAGTTATTTTACAATTGCTTTGCGCGATGGTCGAAAGCCCCTAGAAAATTTAAACATAACCACTTCCAATTTAAGTTTTTATAATTGTACGGCAGATAAATTCGACGCCGCAGGTCAGCCTGGTGTTGAATTCATCAACTGTTTAGCAAAAACCAGTAGCTATCATTTCCCTGCATATGCAGAACGAAGTTATCTAAATCATTCCCTTATGGTGAATGAAAATCAAACGACATTTTTTAGTATAGAAAATAAAATAAAGTTTATTGAAAATCAAACCATTAAATTCGTAGATGTTTCAGACTTTCATTTATCAACCACAGATACCACTGCAAAAGGTAAAGGAAATGTTGGTTTTGGTGCTGATATAGACGGTGAAGTGCGTAAAAACCCACCTTACGACATAGGAGCTGATACTGTCAATAAATAATTCAGATCATAAGCCACGCTTGGCTGATCTGGCTGCCCAAAAAATACGCTTAGTAAATACGCTCTTTTTAATGATCAGCCATCAATCTTCTATAAAGATATTGTTGATTTTTTGAATTTCGTAATTGCAATTTAGCGATCGGTTTAAAATCGGGTCAAATAATTTGCAAGCAAAATATTCTCCATAAATTGTATGGCTGGTTACGATAGGTATCGTTCCTGAAAAGATGACCGTTTCAGTTAAATCTTTTTGAATGAGCTGTTTCTTTACTATTTCTTTTAATTCATTTGGGTGCAATATATTGGAGAGTTTTCCCTTTTGGTAGAGAATGTCTTTACTGTTTATTTGTTCTCTTGTATAACTAGATATTTCAATTTCGTCCCAATGATTTTTTATTTCATCATAATCCCATAGAACATCAGACATAATATTGGGGCAAATTTCTTTTGCATTTGGCATAGAAAATTGCTCCAATGCTCTATCAGTATGATCGCTACCAATACCTATATAAGTTTTGTCATTTTGAATGCACATGACAAACTCAACCTCGCCAGAAGTTTTATGCCCACCAACTTGTATTATATCATTAAATAATAGATTGTTGCAAGTCAATGAAAAAAATACAGGAGTGGTTTTGGGTCCAGGAATTCCTTCTTTTTCTAATTCTAAAATATGATCCCAAACAGTCTTTTGATCTCTTCCTGAAAACCCAGCATTAATCATGTGATTAAAGAAGAAATCTATTTGTTTTTTTTGATTTTCTGATTCAACCCAAAACTTGACATTTCGATAAAAGGCCATATTAATTTTCTTTTGTTAAAGGGTTAAAGTAATGAATTTCAAACAAAATACAACCATCATCGCTTTTAAATGGCCCATGGTAAGCATCCGGTGGCCTACAGGCATAGGTCATAGGGCTATAAGTAACCCCTCCAACAGTTAGAGTTCCAGATGCTAGAAAAACTTCTTCCCAATAATCATGACGAAAAGGTATTGTAGTAAAAGCCCCAGCTTCAAATTTTAATAGCCGCGAACGAGTACCGCTATTATTGATTTCATCTAAATGGCCCGTTAGAATTTTTTGCGTAATACCCTTTGGGTAACCAGGCACAGGTTCCCAATCATTTTTAATGTCAATCGTATAAAACTCTTTATGCTCTTTTAACATGAAATTTCCTTTAGTATAATTGCTATTGAATATTTATTCCTTAATTTGAGAAATTAAAAGTCTTTCTGTATTTTCTAAATGGTCTGTTAATGCCTTTACGGCACCATCAATATGATTGTTTTTTAATGCATCAAGAATTCTTTGATGCTCCTCAATTACATCATCTTTTCTTTCTAATTTTTGAACTGTTTTAATACCTAAAATTGTGATTAATTCTTGCAAACTACCCATAATATTGGTTAAAAATTGATTCGTTGATTTTTTCATAAAATAAGCATGAAAATTTTTATCCGATTCAATAAAACCGATTGAATCCCCATCCTTAGAATATTTTTTCATTATTTCTAATTCTGTTTGAAGGTATTCTAAATCGCTAACTTCCATTTTTAATGCAAAATTCTTAATCAGATAAATTTCTAAAATCTTTCTGACTTCAAAAAAATCATGAATTTCTTTTGCAGAAGATTCTTTAATTTGAAAACCCTTGCCATTATGTAATACTAAAAAACCTTCTGATTCCAGTTGCATAACAGCTTCGCGTACAGGCGTGCGAGAAATACCTAACATAGAAGCAAAGTGGTTCGCCGAATAAAATATTTTAGGGCTAATCTTACCTGCGATGATAATCTTTTTGATTTCATCATAAGCAGATTCCTTTAATGTTTTGATTTTAGCAACAGGGTTTAAGGTAACCTCAGATTCCAACATATATAACAACTTCACAAATAATTTTCATTTAACCTGTATGTAGCATGTTATAAAATATAGCCTGATATGCAAGTCATTAGCTCGATTTGTTAAAAAAAGGCCTATTATTTGACAAGTAAATTTCATATTGTCAATTAAGTAAGATAATATTGATATAATTGCAGAAATATTATGCAAAATTACTTTGACCTGTATGTAACATATAGTATCATTTGTTTGGGTGTAAATTAAATAAAAAGGGGGGTAATTCATGCGAACGGGCGAACAATATCTAAAAAGTCTCGATGACGGAAGAGAAATTTATATTGATGGCAAACGAGTAAAAAGTGTGGTTTCCCACCCTGCGTTTTCTGGTGTTTGTCAATCCGTTGCCAATTTATATGACACATGCATTGCCAATAAAGAAGTTATGGCCTTTTCATCTCCTAATGCCAATGAGCCAATTCCTGTTTGTCATATGATTCCAAGATCTAAAGAAGACCTCATTAAACGCCGCAAAGGGCTTAGCATGAGCGCTAACAATACTTTTGGGCATTTGGGTAGAAGCCCTGACCATGTCGCTTCTTTTTTTGCTGGGTTTGCTAGTGATCCAGGTTTTTTTGCAGAAACAGACCCGAAATTCGGCGAAAATCTAACTCGTTTTCAAAAAAAAATTAGTCAAGATAATGCATATGTAAGTTATGTTATCATTCCACCTCAAATTGATAGGTCTAAAACCGCCCAAGATTTAAATGATTCGTACCTTGCTGCTGGTGTATTTAAAGAGACGGATGCTGGCCTGATCATTCGGGGAGCACAAATGTTAGGTACAGCTTCTACGATCAGCGATTATGTTTTTCTAACTTGCATGACTCCATTAAAACCAGGTGACGAAGCTTATGCTGTATCTCTAGTGGTTCCTGTTTCTGCTAAGGGTTTAAAATTATACCCTAGAAGATGTTATGCTATGGGGCAACCCAGTGTATTTGATTATCCTTTATCTACACGATTTGACGAAACCGATTCATTAGTTGTTTTTGACGATGTATTTGTACCATGGGAAGATGTTTTTGTTTATAAAGATGTAAAAAAGGTCCGAGATCAATTTTTTAGAACTCCTGCGCATATTCTCGGTAATAATCAAGCCCAAACGCGATTAGTTACCAAGTCAAAATTTATTTTGGGTTTGGCCAAAAAACTAACCGAAACAAATGGTATCGACAAATTACCACCTGTGATGTCTCAATTAGGTGAATTGGCTTCTTTGGTTTCTATTGTAGAAGGAATGCTATTAGCATCTGAAGCAAGTGCCATTACCAACGCCAAAGGAGTTGTCATACCAAACCCAAGATTTTTATATGGTGTTATGGGTTTGCAAGCAGAATTATACCCACGCATGATACATATTGTACGCGAATTAGCTGGTGGTGGCCCTTTACAAGTTCCAAGTTCAGTTTTTGAGTTGCAAAATGAAGAAACCGCAAAAGATATGAATCGTTATATTACTGGCGCTAATGGTATCGTTGCAAAAGATAAAATTAAATTATTCAAAGTAATTTGGGAGCTTACAGGCTCAGAATTCGCTGGCAGACACCAACAATACGAAATGTTCTACGCAGGAGCACCATTCGTAGCAAAAAACTATTCTTTCATGAATTATGGTTTTGACGAAGCCTTAGCATTGGTTAATCAATGCCTAGAAGGTTACGATATACAACAAATATCGGTATAAGCTTCTATTATCTTTTTGGTTTTTTGTAAATTGCTTAAAAATAATGATTTATATTTTAAGTATAGAAATGGTAAGGATTTACGATTTTTTTGTATTTTTTATGATTTTTATGAATTTTTCTAAATTTTGGTGTATTTCGTAAAATTTGGACGCAAAAGTGGACGCGTTTTTTTCTATGGTTTTTACTGTTAAATTTACTCATTACATTGAATTGTTTTTATTATGTGTTTGAAGGAGCCACACTCTGCATATTTCATTTCAAAATAGGTTTGTATTTTAGCTAGAATTGATATATTTTATATATCTATTTATGGTTAAAAATTACATTACAGCTAAATGATAAGCATGTTATGGCTAAAGCACTTCATGAGAAGCTTAAATGCAGAAACATTGAACTTGAAAATGCTGTAAATTCTATTATTCCTATCAATAAATTTAATAAATTATTGGCATTTTATAAGTTTTATTTCTCTATACCTGACAAAGGGGAGTATTATCGGAACATTGATGTACCACTTGGTCGAAGGCAAAATTATCTCGTTAAGACCCTCGGTTATTTAATTAAAGAGAAGCGGTTTAAGGCAGTTAGTTTGTGTCTCATATTTACTGAAAATTTCCTATGATTTTTGACTCTTAAAAATTAATATCATCATGTTAAAGTTGTTGTTGACAACTTAAAAGGTGGGAATGCTTGGACTTTGACCAATATCAATTTTCAAAAAAATCTTGTTTTTAAGTACGACTTGAATTTTTCAGATTGAAAACTATTTGTTTTTATTGATTTCCTAAATAATTTCTCGTTCTTTTCGTAATATATGTAAGGAATAAGATTTACACTTTGATCTTTTAATTAGTCTACTTTATGGTTTACAAAGTATTAAATACAAAGGTGAAATTAAAAATTCATCAATTTTCCTAATTTAGATGCTAAAAAAGACCGTTTACTAGCATATAAATTTCATTAGGGAATAAATGAGTTAGAACAAATAACCTTTTGAAAATTAATTATATTTAATTTTTAAAACTTCGGTGAGACAAATACAAGTAAAAGGGGAATTGAAAAAAGAGTGTTTATTTAGATTAACAATTTTAAGCAAAAGGAATATTTGTTGGCAAAAAGAATGACTCAAAGCGATCTAATTTTAAGCGGTAAAGCTGATCGTAAAATGATCAATGTTATTTTAACTTTATTAAAGTTAAGAGGCTATGAGTTGCTATTCTTAAATTTTTTTAAAAAAGGAGGACACAAAATTATCTGATAATTAATGTTATAAATTGAATAGTCTCGTGCCTGCATTTATGCGATATATCACCAGACACTAGTTTAAGGTATTACAATGTTATGTAAAATATTATTCAAAATTTTTAAAGGAAACATAAATGTCAAAAAATACTAAAATAGAATGGACAGATCATACTTTTAATCCGTGGTGGGGATGCCATAAGGTTTCGGCCGGATGCGCCCTATGCTATGCAAATACATTTTCAAACCGAATTGGTTATGACATTTGGGGTCCAAATAAACCCAGAAGGTTCATGAGTGATAAAGTTTGGCTTGAACCACTAAAGTGGAATCAAGAAGCTATTAAGCAGAGAACTAGAATGAAGGTTTTCTGTGCGTCGATGGCAGATGTGTTTGAAGACAATGATAGTGTAATAGAAGCTAGAGCTAGATTATGGCTTCTTATCTTGCAAACGCCAATGTTAGATTGGTTGTTAGTTACCAAGCGCCCAGAAAATATTATGCGATTTATTCCAGAAGATTGGAAGAATAAATTACCATCAAATCTATGGGTATTAACTAGTGTTGAGAATCAGGAAGTTGCTGAAATAAGAATTCCTGAATTGTTAAAAGTTCCAGCAGTAGTTAGAGGCTGTCTCAAAACGCTTGTTTTTTGCTGAAGGGAAAAAAAATCGCCCCGAGAGGGGCGAAAAATTTTTGAAATTTTCTCACGATATTTATTTAGG
>Ga0056914_10000475_pt1 | contig 35217 bp, 33 predicted proteins | sample TNRBio252014_DNA_FD_55168 | JGI IMG/M metagenome (GOLD analysis project Ga0056914, IMG submission 55168) | Wastewater treatment Type I Accumulibacter community from EBPR Bioreactor in Madison, WI, USA - TNR Reactor_6/25/2014_ DNA | ecosystem: Engineered > Bioreactor > EBPR > Anaerobic-Aerobic >...
TGGTTCGATCCCGGCTAGGGGCACCAAATTGCTTTCCCCGCCTCTTTCCCACATCCCTGATTGCGTTCGGTCAAGGCGCGCCGTGTCCTGCCGGGTCAGGCTGGACTTGTGCAAGGATGGGCGATTTTCTAGTGTCGCGATCATGAGCGGGCGCAAGGATGTGATCAGGCGGGCCATGCTGCGGGCGGCGATCGGCCCGCTGCTTGTCTATGCGCTGGTGATCCAGGCGCTGTTCCTGCCGTTTGCCAGGGCGCGCGCAATGGAGGCGGCTCTGACTCAGGCCAGCCTCGGCCTGCTCTGCACGATGAACGGGCTGGAGAGCGATCCTTCCGACGAAAGCGGCGACACCAAACACCGGATGCACGGTCTCGACTGCTGCCTGCCGGGTCGACCGGTGCTGGCCGACCTGCCTGTGCTGCTGCCCTCGGCCACCGTCACTGTGGTTCCGGTGCGCACCCTCGCCCGGATCGATCTTGCCGTGACGCCGGAGGCGCGCGGCCCGCCGCCCGTCGCCGAAACGCCGCTCCAGCCGCGCGCGCCCCCCTTCCCTGCCTGACGACGACGGGATGTCCCGTCGATCCGCCGTGTCTCGCGCCGCCCTTCATTCGGCACGCGATGCGTCCGCAAGGCGCCGGTTCCTCTGCTGAGGGACGGCCGCCGGACTTTCGTCAGGAGCCTCGTCATGGATGCCCGTTTTCTTCTTCTGCCNGAAACNACCCCTTCCGCCCCGGCGCGCCGCGCCGGCAAGGCCGCCCCCGGTCCCGATCCCGTCATGCACATCCGCCGCTATCGCGCCGGGCGACCGGTGTTCATGGCGGGCGATGCGGCGACCACGATCCACGAGGTGGCCCAGGGAACCGTGATGCTGTCGCGGATGCTGACTGATGGCCGGCGCCAGATCGTCGACATCATCGGACCGGGCCGGCTGTTCGGCTTTGCCGCCGACGGGCGGCACGATTGCACCGCCGAGGCGCTGACCGCCTCGATGGTGTGCAGCCTCGACTGCGCTGCGGCCACCGCCAGCCCGCTGATCAATGCCCGCATCCTGCGGGCGATGGGCGAGGATATCCGCAAGCTGCGCGACCTCGCCCTGCTGCTCGGCCGCAAGACCGCGATCGAGCGGGTGGCCAGCCTGCTGGCCGCCATGGCCGGGCCGGGCGCCGAAGCCGACATGGCGATCAGCCTGCCGGTGACACGGGCCGAAATCGCCGATTACCTCGGCCTCACGGTCGAGACGGTCTCGCGGACGCTGACACGGCTGCGCCAGTCCGGGCTGATCGGGCTTGAGGGCAGCGAGACGGTCCGGCTGGCCGATCCGGCGGCGATCCGGGCGTTGGCCGAAGGCGAGGCCATGCAGGCGGCCTGAGCCAGAAGGCTTGACGCCGCGCGCATCGGCTGTCTCAACACTCCGGCGCGAAATTCCCCGCGCCGGATCAGGGACCTTGCCGGTGGACGCCATCCTTGCCTGCGACATCGGAAGCAGCAGTTGCCGCGTGGCGCTGGTCAGCCGCGAGGGCACGATTCTGGCGCAGCGTACTGCCGCTGCTCCGTCGGCCCGGATCGACGGCCCCTGCGCCGAGATCGAGCCCGAGGCGTGGTGGACCACCTTCGTCGCCCTGGCCTCGGACGTTCTGGCCGCCGGTAATGCGCGTGTCGCCGGGGTGGCGATCTGCGGCATCACGCGGGCACAGGTGCTGCTGGACCGTGAGGGGCGGGTGCTTGGCCCGGCGATGACCTGGGCCGATACGCGCGCGGCGGAGCTTGCCGGCGCCGTCACCGCAGGGCAGCGGCACCCCGAGACTGCCCTGCTCAACGGCTTTCACCCGGCGGCGCGGCTGGGCTGGCTGAAGCAGCATGAGCCGGAGCGTTTTTCCCGCATCGCGACCGTGCTCGATCCGAAGGATTACCTCAATGCCCGCCTGACCGGCGTTGCGGCCTCCGATCCGGTGTCCATGGCGCGGCTGATCGCAGCCGCAACCATGCATGAGGGGCGCACGCTCCTCGACGTTCTGGGCGTTCCGGCCGGCATCATCCCGGCGCTGCGCGAGCCCTGGCAGGGTGTCGGCCGGGTGCGCCCCGCGATCGACGGTGCGCTGGCCGGGCTGAGTGGCGCGCCGGTGTTCGCGGCCTGCAACGACAGCTGGATCGCGGTGGTGGGCATGGGGGCGATGCGCCCCGGCGCGGCCTATTCGATTTCCGGCACAACCGAGGTGCTCGGCGTGCTCAGCGCGCGCCGGCCGCGGCCGAAGGGTTGATCGGGCTCGACTGGCGCGGCGTGCAGCATCTGGGCGGGCCGAGCCAGAACGGCACCAATGCGCTGAGCTGGCTGGCGCGGCTGCTCGCGCCCGGCACGCCCGCCGATGCGGCCAGCATCGAGCGCCTGCTTGAGGGTCCCCGCCATCCCCAGCCGCTGATCTTCCTTCCCTACCTGAAGGGCGAGCGCGTGCCCTACTGGGATGCGGACCTGCGCGGCGCCTTCCTCGGGCTCAGCGACGGGCATGGCCCGGCCGATCTCGCCCATGCGGTGCTTGAAGGCATCGCCCACCAGAACCGCGTCGTGCTGGAACGGGCCGAAACGGCGCTGGGCCAGCGCATCGGCGAACTGCGGTTCGGCGGCGGCGGGGCGGCCAGCCCTCACTGGCGGCAGGTGAAAGCCGATGTGCTGGGCCGGCCTGTGACGGTGGCGGCGGGGGCCGAGCCGGGGCTGATCGGCGCGGCAATCCTCGGCTGGTACGGGCTTGGCGCCCATCCTTCGCTGATCGCGGCGCAGGATGCACTGTGCACCATCGCGGCACGGGCCGAGCCCACCCCCGCGGCGCAGGCCCGTCATGACCGGCTGCATGGCCTGTTTCGCCAGGCCGAGGCGGCCTTGACGCCGATTTCCCATGCCCTGTGCGGCCTTGCGCGCCATCCGGGGCGGGCTGGCGAATGAGGACTTGCGCAGCGCCCGGCAGTTGTGGTCGAACGATGACTTCCGGCGGCCCGCATCAGGGACGGCGCGCCGGCCCGGTCGATCCCTGACAGGTTTGAGTGGCGTGCGGGACATCGTTGGTCGATACGGCACGGCACTGGCCGGGGTGCTGCTGATTGCCTTCTTCGTGCTCGCCGCGCCGAACTTTGCCTCGCCCACCAACCTGATCAACGTTCTCAAGGACACCAGCTTCCTCGCCATCCTCGCCATCGGCTTCACGCTGGCGCTGCGCGTGTCGGAACTCGACCTGTCGGTGGCGGAGGTGGCGAGCCTTGCCGCCGTGGTCTGCGGCTTTCTGGTGCAGAACGGGTATGCCCCCGCCCTTGCGGCCGGGGCAGCGCTGGGCGTCGGGCTTGCCTGCGGCCTGTTCAACGGCTTTGGCGTGACGCGGCTGCGCATCCCCTCGCTGATCATGACGCTGGGCACGGCGGCGATCGCCAAGGGGCTGGCTTTCATGATCACGCAAGGCGTCGCCTTCGTCGGGCGCTGGCCGACCGGCTTCACCGGCCTGGCACGCGGCACGACGGCCGGGGTTCCCAATCTGGTGCTGTGGATGCTGGCGGCGGCCGGCCTCGCCTATTGGCTGGTCAACTGGACCCGGACCGGCGCCCACATGGTGGCGACCGGCGAGGCTGACGAGGCGGCGCGGCTGGCCGGCATCGCCACCGGGCGGATGAAGCGCCTCGGCCTGACGCTGGCGGGGCTGATGGCCGGGCTGATGGCGGTGCTGCTGGCGGCCAACCTGTCCTCCGCTGCGCCCAACATGGCCGGGGATTATCTGCTTTACGCCATTGCCGCCGTGCTTCTGGGCATGACGATGTTCCGCCCCGGCCATCCCACCATCGAGGGCACGGTGTTTGCCGCGCTGGTGTTGAAGGTGCTCGGAAACGGGCTGGTGCTGCTCGGCGCGGCCTATTACGTTCAGGATATCGTTCTGGGCGCGATCATCATCGGTTCGGTCGCCTTTTCGGCGAGCGCGATGCAGAAAGCGGCCTTCAAGGTGTGATGCTCAACAGCGGAGAGTGACAATGACGGGCATGCGGACATGGCTGCTGGCGGCAGCCGGAGTGCTGGGACTGGGCGGGGCGGCGCAGGCGTTCGAGGTGGGCATCATCGGCTTTCAGTTCTCGTCCGAGACGCACGCCCGCACCGCCAACGCGGCGGCCGAGGCGGCAAAGGCCAAGGGCTGGACGGTGACGCTGCTCAACTCCGAGGGCGCGCTGCCCAAGCATGCCGAGCAGTTCGACGCACTGATCGCCAAGAAGGTCGATGCGATCATCATCGCCATGGGCAAGCCGGTGGAGGCCGATGCGCAGTTCAAGGCGGCCAAGGACAAGGGCATCCCGGTGATTTCCGTCGCCTCCGGCGTCAGCCCGCATGCCTTGTTCGACATTCAGGCCAACGAATACAAGGTGGGCGCGGAACAGGCGCTCTATCTGCTCGGGCAGATGGGCTATCAGGGCAATATCCTCGCGGCGCGCTTCGATCTCAACGTCGCCACCCGCATCCGCGGCAAGCTGCTCGATCAGGTGCTCTCGGAAAACACCGCCGTGAAGGAAGTCGGCAAGTTCTCGATGGCCCGCACCCAGAGCTGGCGTGACGATGTGCGCGCCGGCATGCAGGCGCTGCTGTTGCAGAATCAGGGCAAGGTCAACGGCATCTGGGCCGCCTTCGACGGGCAGGCCTACATCATCGACGACCTGCTGAAATCGCAGGGGGTGAAGAAGGGCCAGATTCCGCTGGTCTCCGCCGATGGCGGCAAGGAAAGCTATGCCCGCATCGCCGATCCCGAATCGACGCTGATGGCCACCGTGATGGTGCCGTTCGAAGAGATGGGCAAGAAAGCGGTCGAGGCGGTGCAGACCATCGTGGTCGACAAGAAGCCGAAGTCCGCCGTCACCAGCGGCCCCTATCTCTATGTCGATGCGGTGCTGGTGGACGCCAACAACGTCAAGACCTACCTGAAATAAGCCGCGATGAGCCCCTCCCCCGTCCTGTCGCTGCGCGGAATCGCCAAGAGCTACGGCCCGGTTGCGGCCGTGCGCGGGGTCGATCTCGACATCATGGCGGGGGAGATCGTCGCGATCTGCGGCGACAACGGGGCGGGCAAATCCAGCCTGATCAAGCTGATCTCCGGCGCGGAGGGGCCCAGCGCCGGCACGATCACGCTGAAGGGCCGGACGGTGCGCTTTGCCTCGCCGCACGACGCGCTGGGCCAGGGTGTGGCGACGATCTATCAGGATCTGGCGCTGGCGCCGCGCCTGTCGATCGCCGCCAACATCTTCATGGGTTCGGAGTTGCGCCGTCCGCTGCTTGGCGGGCTGATCGCGGTGCTNGACAAGGCGCGGATGATGCAGGAGGCGCGGACCTATCTGGCCCAGCTTTCGGTGAGCATCGCCGACACCGACCGGCCGGTGGAGCGGCTGTCGGGCGGGCAGCGGCAGGCGGTGGCGATCTCGCGCGCGCTGCGCTGGAACGCCGAGGTGATCATCATGGATGAGCCGACCGCCGCCCTGGGCGTGAAGGAAACGGCGCTGGTGCTCGACCTGATCCGCAAGCTGAAGGCCGACGGGCGCACCGTGATCCTGATCAGCCATAACATGCGCGATGTTGCGGCGCTGGCCGACCGGGTGGTGATCCTCTCGGGCGGGCGCAAGGTGGCGGACCGTCCCCTGGACGGGCTGAACGCCGACGACCTCGGCCATATGATCTTGAATTGCGCGGCGGCCTGAGGCATCGCGCCCGATTGCGGTAGAACATTAAGGACTTCAGCCGATTATCCGACCCGATTTTGCCCTGACCGGAGTGTCCCGATGTCCGCCAGCCCCGTGATCGTTCCTGTCATCATGTGCGGCGGCGGCGGCACGCGGCTGTGGCCGATGTCGCGCGATACCCTGCCCAAGCAGTTCCTGCCGCTGTTCGGGGAGCTTTCGACCTTCCAGCGCACCGCCGCCTATTTCCGCGATCGCGCGGTGTTCGACGAACTGATCGTGCTGACCAACAAGGACTACCGCTTCCTCGTTGCCGACCAGCTCGCCGCCATCGGCGTCAAGGCCAGCATCGTGCTCGAACCGATGCGCAAGGATTCGGCTGCCGCCACCGCAGTCGCTGCCGAACTCGCCTGTCGACGCCATCCAGACGCGGTTGTCGCGCTTGTCGCCGCCGATCATGTGGTGACCGGGGCGGACAATTTCATCGACACCATCAGGCGCGCCGCAGCCGCCGCAGCCGGCGGGGCCATCGTCACGGTCGGCATTCCGCCGAGTTTTCCGGCGACCGGCTACGGTTATCTCTCCGCCGGCGCGGCGGTGGCGGGGACCGCGGATGTCTCGCAGGTGGCACGGTTTGTCGAAAAACCGGATGCCCGTACCGCCGCCGAGTATCTTGTCGCCGGATATCTGTGGAATTCGGGCAATTTCATCTTCAAGGCCGCGACGATGCTGGAAGAACTGGAGGCCCACCAGCCGGGCATCGCCGGGCCGGCGCGCGAGGCGATCGACAGTGCCACGCGCGACCTTGAATTCCTGGTGCTCGGGGCCGAGGCCTTCGGCCGGGCGGTGAAGACCTCGATCGATTACGCGGTCATGGAACGCACGACCAAGGCCCTGATGATCAAGGCGAATTTCGGCTGGTCCGATGTCGGCGGCTGGCCGGCGATGTGGGATCTGAGCGAGAAGACCGCCGAGGGCAACGCGATTGTCGGCAAGGGGTATGTGCTGGACGGCAAGAACAATTATGTCCGCTCCGAAAGCCATCTGACCGCAGTCGTCGGGCTTGACGACGTGATCGTGGTGACGACGGAGGATGCCGTCCTGGTCGCCAACCGCAACCGGGCGGACAAGATCAAGCAGCTTGTCGAGCAAATGCAAGCCCAGGGCTTGCGCGAAGCAAGCGAGCATCGCGAAGTGTTCCGCCCATGGGGCAAGTATCACTCTGTCGATGTTGGCGCACGCCACCAGGTCAAACGCATCACGGTGAAGCCAAAAGGTGTTCTGTCCTTGCAGAAACACTTCCATCGCGCCGAACACTGGGTGGTTGTACAGGGCACCGCCGAGGTGACCCGCGACCACGACGTGCTGATCGTGAACGAGAACGAGTCGGTCTACCTGCCGCTCGGCTGCGTCCATCGCCTCGCCAACCCCGGCAAGATCGACCTGCAAATCGTCGAGGTGCAGGTCGGCAGCTATCTGGGCGAGGACGATATCGTCCGCATCGAAGACCTCTACAGCCGCACCTGACNCCCAATAGCAAGGCCCGATCCCGATGATCCCTCTCTCCGAAAANACCCGGACATTCGCCGACAACCTGATGTTCGCGCGCCGATCCGGCGCGACCAACGTTGTCGCCGACGGGCCGGCAACCCTTGCCGAGGCGATGGCCTGCCAGCGCGCGGTGGCCGATGGGCTGGGCCGGACGGCCGCGGGCTGGAAGGTGGCGCTGATGCCGGACTGGGGCGGGGTCTATGCGCCGATGTTCTCGGGCGATGTGCTGAACGGGCCGGCGCGCTGGCCGCTGCGGCCCGGTCTTGCGGTCGAAGTGGAACTGGGGATCGAGCTTGCCACCGATATCGCCAGTGGTGAGTGGGCGGCGGATTCGCTTGAAAAGTGTGTTAAACGCGCTTTCGTCGGCATTGAACTGGTTCAATCGCGCCTCGAACTGGGCGGACAAGCGCCTTTCTCGTGCCATCTCGGCGACTGCATGGCCAATGTCGCCTATATCGCCGGCGCGGCGACCGGCCCCTGGCCGCGCTTCGACATCAACACCGCGGCCTGTCGGGTGACGCTGGGCGATAGCGTCCTCTATGATGCTTTGAGCGTGCACACCATGGGCGGGCCGATGGCCACCCTGCAGGCTGCCTTGCGGGCCGGGGGCGATGCCTTCGGCGGCTTCAAGGCCGGGCAGATCATCACCACCGGCAGCATCTGCGGCGTCCTGAAAATCCCGCATGCCGGGATTGTGACGGCTTCCATCGCCGGCCTCGGCTCGGTCAGCGTGGAGCTGGCCTGACGGTCCGCCGCGCCTGCCGGCGCGGCAGCGATCAGCATGCTGACAAACCTCAGTCCTTCTGACGGTCGCGCCCGAGCACGGCGTGCAGCAGCACGTTGACGCCCGGCTCGATATCGGCCGGGGTGACGTTCTCCGCCTCGTTGTGCGAGATGCCTTTCTCGCATGGCGTGAAGATCATGGTGCTGGGCACGACGCCGGCCATGTTCATCGAATCATGCCCGGCCACGGTCAGAAGGTCGATCTGGCTGTAGCCCAAGCCGGCCGCCGCGGCGCGCACCAGCCCGGTNAGGCCGGCATCATAGCGCATCGCGCCATAGCGCCAGTCGCGCAGCACNCGGATGGCGCAGTTGCTGGCCCGCTCCAGCCCCGGCAGGCGGGCGAGGAAGGCGGCGAACATGTCCTGCGGGATCCTTTCCTGCGGGTGGCGGAAATCGCAGAGCAGTTCGGCCCGGTGCGAGATGATGCCGAGCAGGTTCGGCTCCACCGTGAGGCGCGCGGTGGTGGTGCGNCCGCCCGAGGGCGCATAGGCCCAGCCGATGTCGTTGACGGCGCTGATCACCGCTGCGGCGCCGACCAGCGCGTTCTTGCGGTCGGCCATGCGGGTCGGCCCAGCATGGGCGTTGTCGCCCGTCACCTCGATCACCGCCCAGCGCACATCGAAGGCGCCGGCAACCGCGCCGACCTGAATCTTCTGCTCGTCAAGCTCCGGCCCCTGCTCGATGTGCAGTTCGAAATAGCTGTCGAGATCGGCCGGCGACAGTCTGGCCTGACCGCGCGCGCCGATTGCTTCCAGCGCCGCGCCAAAGCTGACACCATCGCGATCGCGGATGGCATGGGCCTCCTCGGCCGTGGCCATGCCGCAGAAGACACGCGAGCCGAGCATCGGCGGCTCGAAGCGGGCGCCCTCCTCGTTGGTCCAGTTGGCAATGATCAGCGGATGATCGGTGACGATGTTGTTGTCGGTCAGGGTGCGTACCACCTCCAGCGCGCCGAGCACGCCGAGGATGCCGTCGAACCGGCCGCCATGAATCTGGGTGTCGAGATGGCTGCCCATCATGATGGCCCTGGCCCTGGGGTCGTGCCCCTTGCGCAGGGCGAACATGTTGCCGACCGCATCGACCGCGACGGTCAGTCCGGCCTCCTCGCACCAGCCGCGGAACAGGGCGCGCACCGCGCCATCCTCAGCCGAGAGGGCAAGGCGCCGCAGCCCGCCCCTGTCGGTGCGGCCGATCGCCGCCTGCTCCATCAGGCTTGCCCAGAGGCGGTCGATGTTGATGCGGAGGTTGTGCGTCGTCATGCTCAGACGCCCCTGGCGGCGCGATAGGCGATGGTGAAGGCGCGCGAAGCCTCGGCGATGGCACTGAGCGAATAGCCGCCCTCCTGCACGATGACGGTGGGCAGATCGACCTTGCCATACAGCTCGCCGATGCGGGCATAGGCCTCGGTGGTCACCGCCAGCTTGGACAAGGGGTCGCCGTGGTGCGCATCCCAGCCGGCGGAAAGAACCAGCGCCTCGGCTCCGAAGGCCCGCGCCTCGGCGATCAGCCGGCGGTTGGCCTCGATGAAGGTGGCGTCGTCGGCGCCGTAGCTCAGCGGCAGGTTGAGGTTGAAGCCCTCGCCCCGCCCCGCGCCGCGCTCGTCGGCATAGCCGACATAGTGGGGATAATAGGCGCTGGGGTCGGTGTGCACCGAGCCGAAGAACACATCGTCGCGGGCATAGTAGATCGCCTGCGTGCCATCGCCGTGGTGGGTGTCGAAGTCGAGGATGGCGACGCGGCCAAAGCGCCTGCGCAGCACCTGAGCCGCGATGGCCGCGTTGTTGAAAAAGCAGAAGCCCGAGGCGCGGTCGACATAGGCATGATGGCCCGGCGGGCGGCAGAGGGCGAAGGAGGCGGCATCGCCGGCCAGCAGCGCTTCAGCGCCCGAGATGGCGCATTCGGCCGAGACGAGGGCCGAGCCATAGGTATCGGCGGTGATCACCGCCGAGAGATCGCCGACATACCAGCCCGAGCGGCCGATGATGCCTGTGGGCCGGGGGCGCCCGCGCGGGGTGAAGGCGGCATCGGCGCCGCGATAGGCGTGGATGTTGGGCAGCACCTCCGGCCCGTGGTTGGGCAGGGCCATGAATTCGGCATGGGCGGTGCGCAGNAACTCGACGAAATGATCGGCATGNACCGCGAGGATCGGCGCAAGGCCGTGGCTGGCCGGCTCCTGCGGCGTCAGCCCGGCNCCGGCCAGCGCGCCGATCAGCGTGGTGGCGCGGTCGTTGTTCTCAAACGCGCCGATGATCTTGCCATGCACCATGTACTGCCNGGGCTGATGGGCGAGTTGCCGGTCGGAATAGAAGAGTTTCATGGCGCGCTCAGGAGGGTCTCTGGTCGAAATGCTGGCCGGGAATGGCGGCCAGAAGCTGGCGGGTGTACTCGTGCTGCGGATTGGCGAAGACCTCGGCCGTGGGGCCGTATTCCACCACCTCGCCGCGCCGCATCACCGCCACCGTATGGCAAAGCTGGGCGGCGACGCGCAGATCGTGGGTGATGAAGACGAGGGCGAGCTTCATCTTTTCCTGAAGCTCGTTGAGCAGGTCGAGCACCTGCGCCTGCACCGAGACATCCAACGCGGAGACCGGCTCGTCGGCGACGATCACCTCGGGGTCCATCATCAGCGCGCGGGCGATACCGATGCGCTGGCGCTGGCCGCCGGAAAACTCATGCGGAAAGCGGTCGAGCGCCGCCGGGGTCAGGCCGACGAGGGTGAGCAGATCGGCGGCACGGCGCTCCGCCTCGGCGCGCGGCACGCCATGCGCCGCCGGCCCGTCGCTGAGGATGGTGCGGATGCGCTTGCGCGGGTTGAGGCTGGACAGCGGGTCCTGAAAGATCATCTGCAGGGCCTTGCGCTTGGCGCGGAAGGCCTGACGGTCGAGCGCCATCATNTCCTGCCCNTGNAACAGGATATGGCCGGCATCGGGCTCGATCAGCCGGACAACGCAGCGGCCNAGGGTGGACTTGCCCGAACCCGATTCGCCGATGACGCCGAGGGTTTCGCCGTGGCGCACCTTCAGCGTCACGGCGTTGACCGCGTGCACGCGGCGCGCCTTCGCAAACCAGCCGCCCGGCGTGCCATAGGTCTTGTCGACCTCAGAGATCGACAGGATCACCTCGTCATCGGGGGCTGGCAGGCTGGCCGGGGCGAGGCGCGGCACGGCGGCGATCAGTTTCTTCGTNTAGGGGTGCTGGGGCCGGNTGAGCACGTCGGCGACCTTGCCCTCCTCGACGAGGCGGCCCTTTTCCATGACGATCACCCGGTCAGCCAGATCGGCGACGACGCCGAAATCGTGGGTGACGAACAGGATGGCGGTGCCCCGCTCGCGCCGGATCTTCCTGAGCAGATCGAGCACCTGCGCCTGGGTCGTCACATCGAGCGCGGTGGTCGGCTCGTCGGCGAGGATCAGCTTGGGTTCGAGCGCCAGCGCCATGGCGATGACCACGCGCTGGCGCTGGCCGCCGGAAAGCTGGAAGGGGTAGCTGTCGATCAGCCGCGGCGGATCGGGCAGGCCGACATAGCTGAACAGCTCGAGGATGCGCTGGCGGCCTGCGGCGCCGGGATAGGCGTCATGTGCCTCGAACAGTTCGACGATCTGGTCGCCGACGCGCATCAGCGGATTGAGGGCCGAGAGCGGCTCCTGAAAGATCATCGCCACCTCGCGGCCGCGCAGGGCCCGCAGGCGCGCCTCGGAGAGGTCGGCGATGGTCTCGCCCTCGACAATGGCCTTGCCGGCGGCGATCTTCAGCCCGCGCGGCAGAAGGCCCATGAGGGTGGAGGCGGCAACCGACTTGCCCGAGCCGGATTCGCCGACGACGCAGAGAATTTCCCCGGCATCGAGGCTGAAGCTGACATCCTCGATGGCATGGGCGCGGTCCCCGCCCTTCGGCAGGGCGACGGTGAGGTTCTCGACGCGGACCAGCGGGTCGCTCATTCGCCCCGCTCCTTCAGGCGCGGGTTGAGGGCATCGTTCAGCCCCTCGCCGGCGAGATTGATGGCNAGCACGGTGANGAGGATGGCGAGGCCGGGNAANACGGTGAGCAGCGGCGCCTCGCGCAGCATGGTGCGGGCCGCCCCGACCATGAAGCCCCAGGACATGAAGTTCTTGTCGCCCAGCCCGAGGAAGGACAGCGCCGCCTCGGTCAGGATGGCGGTGGCGACCATCAGCGAGGCGGTGACGATGACCGGCGGCATGGCGTTGGGCAGGATATCGTCGAAGAGGATGGTGTGCGTCGGCCGGCCGAGCACCACCGCCGCCTCGACGAATTCCCGTTCGCGCAGCGACAGCACCTCGGCCCGCACCAGCCGGGCCACCGGCGGCCAGGAGACCAGCGCGATGGCGATGATGATCGAGCCGAGCGAGGGCGTGAAGATCGCCACCAGCACGATCGCCATGGCGAGCTGCGGGATGGTCTGGAAAAATTCGGTGATGCGCATCAGCACGTCATCGACGAGGCCGCCGAAATAGCCGGCCGGCGCGCCGATGCCGATGCCGAGAATCACGGCGCAGAAGGTCGATACGGCGCCAACCAGCAGCGAGACGCGGGCGCCATGCGCCAGACCGGCGGCGATGTCGCGGCCGAGCATGTCGGTGCCGAGCGGAAAGCCGGCCTCCTCAAACGGGGTGAGCAGCGGCGCGCCCTGCATCTGCCAGGGCGAGACGGGGAACAGCACCGAGGCCAGCAGCGCCACAGCCAGCACCAGCCCCAGCAGGACCAGACCGATGACGCCGCCGAGATTCCTGCGATAACGCGCCCAGAACCCGGTCATTTCGCGCCTCCCCCCACGCGGATGCGCGGATCGACAAAGCGATAGGCAATGTCGGTGATGAGGTTGAACAGGATGACAGTGGCGGAGGTGACCAGAAACACGCCGAGCAGCAACTGATAATCGCGTTGCAGCAGCGCATCGAACATCAGCCGCCCGATGCCCGGCCAGGCGAACACCGTTTCGACCAGCACGGCGCCGCCCGCCACCTGGCCCAGTTGCAGGCCGGCGAAGGTGACGATGGGCAGCATGGCGTTGCGCAGCACATGGCGGCGCAGCACGCGCCAGGGCTTGACGCCCTTGGCAAAGGCGGTGCGGACGTGATCCTGCATCATCACCTCCATCATAGCGGCGCGGGTGAGGCGGACATAAACCGACATGAAGAAGAAGCTGAGCGCCAGCGTCGGCAGCACCAGATGCCAGGCGATGTCGACGGCGCGGGCCCAGCCGGTGAAATTCGCGCCGACGCTCTCCATGCCGAAGGCGGGCAGCCAGTCGAGCTGGACCGAAAAGACGATGACCATCATCAGCGACAGCCAGAACAGCGGGGTCGCATAGAACACCAGCGCCACGCTCATGATCAGCGTATCGAGCCAGCGGGCACGATTGAAGAAGCGCACTCCCGCCGCCAGCGCGCCAAAGCCGACGCCCAGCGCCAGCGAGACGATGAAGCTCGACAACATCAGCAGCAGCGTCGCCGGCAGGCGCTCGCCGATCAGGCTGAGCACCGGAACGTGGTTGCGGTAGGAATAGCCGAAATCGAACTGGATGACCTGGCCGAGGTAGATCAGCAGTTGCTTCCACACCGGCTGGTCGAGGCCGAACTGGCTGCGCAACCGGGTGACGAACTCGGGATCGGTGGCGCCCGCCTCGCCGGCCAGCACCGAGGCCGGATCACCGGGAGCCAGCCGGATCAGGACGAAATTGAGTGCCGCGATCGCCAGAATGACGATGACCGCCTTGAACAGGCGCGCGGCGAGAAACCCGGCGAAGTGCAACGCAAACATCCTCAGAGAGGTGTCCGGGGCAGAGCCGCCCCGGACGGGTCATGATTCAACCCGGCTTTATTTGGCCACCCAGACGTCGTCGAAGGATTCGTTGAGGCCGATGGCGGTCCTGACGAGGTTCCTGACGTTCGGGCGGGCCATGGTGGCGAACTGCAATTCGACCAGATAGCCGTTGGCCACATCCTCCACCGCGATCTTCTGGAACTCGGCATAGAGCTTTTCACGCTCGGCCGGGCTGGTGGCCGAGGCCGCCTTGTTCAGAAGCTCATCCACCTTGGGATTGGCATAGCCCTGGTTGTTGGCGAAGGGCGAGCCCTTGACGATGTTGGTGGAGAGGTAGTGGCGGGCGACGCCGAGCGCCGGATCGCCATACTGATAGGTGAAGTTGAACGACAGGTCGAAATCCCAGTCCGAGACGCGCTTGGCCCAGCTTCCGGCGTCGGCCGGCTCGATGGAGACGGTGAAGCCCGCCTGTTCCAGCGCCTGCTTGACGTATTCCGCCAGGCGATCCCACTGCGCGCCATAGGGGAAGGAGAGGATCTTGACCGGCGCCTTCGACAGATCGACGCCGCTCTCCTTGACCAGCGCCTTGGCCTTGGCGAGATCGAGCGGATAGGCCTTCAGGCCCTTGTCGAAGAACTGCGTTGTGGAGGCGACCGGACCCACCGCCGTCTTGGCGAGGCCGAAGAAGATGGTCTTCTCGATCACGTTCTTGTCGAGCGCGTACATCGCCGCCTGACGGATCTTCACGTTGTCGAACGGCGCCTTGCGCTGGTTCATCATCATGAAGGCGAGCGGGCCGTACATCTCCCAGCCGGCGGTGGTGTACTGCACGTCCTTGATGCCGCGCAGACGACGGATGTCGACGTTGTCGACGTCGCCGCCGCGCAGATACTGCACATCGCCCTTCTCGAAGGCGACGGCGCGCGAGGCCGAATCCGGGATGACGCGGAAATACAGCTCATCGAGATGCGGCAGGCCCGGCTTCCAGTAGGTCTCGTTCTTCACCAGATGGATGTAGCTGCCGCGCTTCCATTCCTTGAACTTGAACGGGCCGGTGCCGATCGGGGTCTGGTTGGCCGGGTTGGTCTTGAAGTCGGTGCCGTCATAGATGTGCTTGGGCACCATCGGCAGGGTCGAGACCTCGAACAGCGACAGGAAGGGGCCGAAGGGCTCCTTGAGCTTGAACTCCACCCTGGTCGGCGTCAGCGCCGTGGCCGAGGCGAGGTAGCGCTTGATCGAGACCGCGGCGCGCGGGTGGGTTTCGCGCAGGAACTTGTCGACGGTGAACACCACGTCGTCGGCGGTGAACGGCTTGCCGTCATGCCATTTGACGTTGTCCTGAAGGTCGAAGGTATAGGTCAGCCCGTCCGCGCTCATCGCCCAGCTTTTCGCCAGTTCCGGCTGCGGCTTGAGATCGGGCGTGTAGGTCATCAGGCTCTGGTAGATCTTGCCGGCGACAAAGATCGTCGGCGCCTGCTGGTTGAGGCCGAGCATCAGCGTCGGCGGCTCGGGCTGGACGATGCCGCTCAGCGTGCCGCCCTTCTGCGGGGCCTGGGCGAGGGCGGCGGCGCTGATCAGGCCAAAGCCTGCCGCCGCGACGATCTTCTTGAACTGGAGCATGCTCTTCTTCCCTGTTTCATGCTGGCCGCGCACCCCAGGGGCGCAGCGGCAGTCATCCATCCCGTGAGGCCGTTACCCGGCCAAGCGAATGCCGTGCCAGATGACAGGCGGGCGCCCGTCCAACCCCTGACGTGCATGTGATCACAGTGTCTGCCGGCAAGTCAATGCGGCGATTCCCGCCTGCCGAAAGCGCCACACCGCGAAGCCTGCCGGAACAGGCATCCTGCGGCGCCGGGGACGGCCCCGGCGCCCGAAGACTAGCCACGCATGCCGAGCACCGTGGGCAGCCAGAGGCTGAGGCCCGGCCAGTAGGTGACGATGGCGAGGAAGACCAGCATGGTCACCAGCCACGGCCAGACCGCCACCGTCAGTTCGGTGATGCCCATGCGCGTGACGCCGGAGGCGACGTACAGGTTGAGCCCCACCGGCGGGTGGCACATGCCCACCTCCATGTTGACGGTGATCAGGATGCCGAAATGCACCGGGTCGATGCCAAGCTTCATGGCGACCGGGAACAGGATCGGCGCCAGGATCAGCACGATCGAGGAGGGTTCCATCACGTTGCCGGCCAGCAGCAGCAGGATGTTGACCACCAGCAGGAAGGTGATCCAGCCAAAGCCCTGATCGATCATCCACTGCGCCATCGCCTGCGGAATGTTCTCGTTGGTCATGACGAAGGAGAACAGCACCGCGTTGGTGATGATGTAGAGCAGCATCGCCGACATGTTGGCCGAGGAGAGAAGCACCCGCGGCACATCCTTCATCGACATGTCCTTGTAGACGAACACGGCGATGACGAAGGCATAGACGGCGCTCATCGCCGCCGCCTCGGTGGGCGTGAAGAAGCCGGTGTAGATGCCGCCGATGACGATGACGATCAGGAACAGGCCCCAGGCCGAATCCTTGAAGGCCTTCAGGCGCTCGGCGACCGTCGCCTTGGGCTGGCGCGGATAGCCGTTCTTCCAGGCGCGATACCAGGTTGTCAGCCCGAGCATGAAGGCCAGGGTCAGGCCGGGAATGACGCCGGCGATGAACAGCTGGCCCACCGAGGTGTTGGTCGACACGGCATAGAGCACCATGACGATCGAGGGCGGGATGAGGATGCCGAGCGCGCCGGCGGTGGTGACCACGCCGGCGCCGAAGCGTGGCGGAAAGCCCTGCTTGACCATGGCCGGCAGGATGACCGAGCCGATCGCCACGACGGTGGCCGGCGAGGAGCCCGAGACCGCGGCGAACAGCGCGCAGGCCATGACCGCGCCCAGCCCGAGGCCGCCGTGCCAGTGGCCGACCATGGCGGTGGCGAAGTTGATCATGCGCCGGGCGACGCCGCCGTGGGTGAGGAAGTTGCCGGCGAGGATGAAGAACGGGATCGCCATGATCTCGAACTTCTCGATGCCGGTGAACAGCTTCAGCGCCACCGACTGGAGCGGCACGTTGGTCATGGTGAAGATGAAGATCAGCACCGTCATGCCGAGCGAGATCGACACCGGCATGCCGGTGAGCATCATCGAGATCAGCAGGAAGAACACCATCGCGGCGCGCAGGCCCTGCGGCAGTTCGATGAAGCCGAGCTTCTGCGCCACGCAGATACCGACGCAGACCAGCGGCGCCAGGAACAGCGCCCGCCCGAGACCGATTCGCTCGCCGGGGGCGGCGGGAGTGAGAAAGGAGCCGCCGCTCATGACTGGTACCCCTTGGTCAGGCCCGGATCAGGCCGGATGTCCTCGACGCCGTCGACGGCGCCATGATCGTGCACCGGCAACTCGCCTGTGCGCCAGAAGTGATGGGCGACCTGAAGGAAGCGGAAGCACATCAGGCCCGAACCGAGCGGAATGGCGAGGTAGACGATCCACATCGGCACTTCCAGATCCGACGAGATCTGGCCGCCCTCATACATGTGATAGACGAAATTGGCGCCGAGCGAGCCGATGATGCCGGTGAACAGCGCACCGCACATCAGGCCGAACAGCACGATGCGGCGGCGGTCCTGCGGGTTGAGCATGTTGATGAAGACATCGACGCCGACATGGATGCCGGTGCGCACGCCATAGGCCGCGCCGAACTTCGCCATCCACACGAACATGTAGATGCAGAGTTCCTGCGCCCAGGAGAAATCCCACGAGATCAGCCACTTGAAGACCGCGTTGGCGCTTGCCGCCAGCCCGGTCATGCCCTTGGCCGCCGCCCAGCGGGCCAGATCGGCCGAGGCCCCGGAGCCATAGCGGTGAACCACCGCCGCAAAGATCAGCAGCGTTGCCGCCGCAATCAGGAATGTAATGATCCATTCCTCAAGATGATCGAGGACTTTCACCGCCTGCCTCCCCTTTGGCCAGCGCATGCTGATGCACGCTGGCTTCACCGCTGCTTCCGGGCTTGCCGCCCGGTTGTACCAAACCGGGGTCGTCGCTCCCGAACGTCCGCCCCGCTTCCCCAACACCTAACATCGCGATCCGGGCTTGACCAGACGGGCAGGCGGATTCCGGCCCCTGCGGCAAAGCAGCCCAGTCCCGCCGCCCGATCTCGACCGCTCGCCCCTCGACGCGGCGGCGATGCCGGCGCAAGATCGCGCCAGGGAGGCTGTTCATGATCCGCATCATCGCCGGGGTCTGTGCCCTGCTGCTGACCGCCNCTGCCGCGCACGCCCAGCAGGACGGCATCGCGCGGCGCGAGGTGTTCTTTGCCGGCGGCCGCAGCGTCGGCCCGAGGGGCGCCGAGAGCGTNCACGGGCAGATGTATGTCGAGGCGCTGTGGCCGCGCCGGGCGCGCATGCCCTATCCGCTGGTGCTGTTGCACGACGCGGGGCAGACCGGCGCCGGCTGGCTCCANACCCCGGACGGGCGCAAGGGCTGGGCGGCGTATTTCGCCGAGCAGGGCTACAGGGTCTATCTGGTCGACCTGCCGGCGCATGGCCGCTCGGCCTGGCGCACGGGCATCGACGGCGGGCTGAAAACCACCTCCGTCGCCGAGGTGGAGCGGCAGATCACCGCACCCGGCGCCTTTCGGGCCTGGCCTCAGGCCGAGCGGCACACGCAATGGCCCGGCGAGGGGCCGGGCAAGGGGCGCAGCGGCGATCCGGTGTTCGACGCCTTCTACAAGGCACAGGTCGACACCCCGGCAAGCCCGGGCGAACTCCAGCTCAGGGCACAGGAGGCGGGGGCGGCGCTGCTCGACACCATCGGCCCGGCCATCCTCATCACCCACGGCGCCTCCGGCCCGGTGGGCTGGGCACTGGCCGAGGCGCGGCCGCACTATGTCAAGGGCATCGTGGCGCTGGAACCCGCAGGCCCGCCGTTCGAACAGGCGATCACCGGCAGNGACAAGGCGCGGGCCTGGGGCGTCAGCGATCTGGCGCTGACCTACATTCCGCCNGCTGCAAGCCCGGCCGACCTTGCCACGCAGCGGCAGGAAAAAGCCGNCGNGCCCGGCCTTGTCCCCTGCATCCNGCAAAAGGAACCGGCGCGCAGGCTGACCAATCTTGCCGGGGTGCGGACGCTGCTCGTCACCTCGGAGGCAAGCGCACACGCCGGCTTCGACCACTGCACCGCCGCCTACCTCAAACAGGCCGGCGTTCCGGTCGAATCGCTGCGGCTGGCCGAGCGGGGGATCAAGGGCAACGGCCACATGATGATGGCGGAGAAGAACAGCCTTGAGGTCGCCGCAGCGCTGCACGGCTGGATGCGCAAGACGATCACCCGNACGATGGCCCCGCCACGCTGACCNCCCGATGCTGCGGTCAACCTAACACGATGTTAGCTACAGCCACGTTCTTGATCATTGCGTTAGCANCAACTCCGTGGTGCGTAGACTGCATAGCTCAGGACCAAACCCGGGCAGCCAGGAGGTGCGGACGGGTACGGACCGCACCAAGGTCGCGCAATACCCCCGGTCGGGGGAGCGGAAGGGAGCGAGGGGCGGCAGATGTGCCATGCGGCGGCAGAAACCGTCAAAGCAGTTTCCATTTTCCGACGAGGCCCGTAACGTGGCCGCGGATTTCCATCCACAGCCGACACCAATCCGATTGACCATTCAGGGAGAAACGACATGAAAACCATCCATCTCGGCGCTGCGGCCACGGCCCTGGCCCTGATCGCCGCCATCGCCCCGGCGCAGGCGCAGATCAAGATCGCCTGCGTTTCCGAACTTTCGGGCCCCGGCGCGACGGTCGGCATCAACTTCAAGAACGGCGCCGAACTCGCCATTGCCGAGATCAACGCCAAGGGCGGCATTCTCGGCCAGCAGGTCTCGATGACCTGTGCCGACAGCCAGACCAACCCGGGCGTGGCGCGCGGTCTTGTGCAGAAGGCGGTGGACGACAAGCCCTACGCCATCCTCGGCCCGGTNTATTCCGGCTCGATCAAGGTGACCATGCCGCTGGCCGATGAAGCCGGCATNGCCAACGTGGTGGGCGGCGAGGCGGCCGACCTGACNCAGATGGGCATGAAGACCGTGATCCGCGCCTCGTTCGGCCAGCACATCTCGATGCCGAAGATCGCCGCCTACATCGCCGACGACCTGAAGGCCAAGACCCTCGCGGTGGTCTGGGTCAACAACGACTTCGGCAAGGGCGGGCGCGACGGCATCCTGAAGGAGATGAAGGCNCGCGGCATCAACGTGGTCGCCGACATCTCGACCGAAGCGGCGCAGGTCGACTTTGCCGCCGATGTCGCCAAGGTCAAGGCCGCCAATGCCGACGCGGTGTTCATCTACCTGCANGAGGAAGAGAGCGCCCGCATCCTGAAGGAGATCAAGAAGGCCGGCGTCAAGACCCCGCTGATCGGCGAGACCACNCTTCTGAACCAGAAGGTGATCGAACTGGCGGGCGATGCCTCGGACGGCATCCGCGGCCATGTCGGCCTTGCGGCGGATGCGCCGGTGCCGGCCATCGAGGCCTATGCCAAGAAGTTCCAGGCCAAGTACAACTACATCTCCGACCACAACGCGATGAAGGGCTATCTGGGCATCTACACCATCAAGGCCGGCACGGAGAAGATGGGCAAGATCGACGCCAAGGGCCTCGCCGCGGCGATCAAGAACTCCAAGTTCAGCGCCGAGAAGGAGCCGGGCCTGCTGATGGACATGTCGGTGGACGACAAGGGCGACCTCGACCGCATCAGCTTCCTGGCGGAAGTGAAGGGCGGCAAGACGCTGATCACCAAGGTCCTGCCGCCGCTGAAGAAGTAAGCGTCCAGAACGGCCGGGGCCGGTCCTTGCGGGCCGGCCCTGTTCCGACGGGGTTCCGCGCCGCAGCGCCGGCGGGACGGAAGACGGGGATGTCATGTCTAACTTCATCAATCTGGTGATCGCCGGACTGGCCACCGGCGCGATCTATGCGCTCGTCGCCATCGGCTTCACCCTGCTCTGGCAGACCTCGCAGACGATCAATTTCGCGCAAGGCGAATTCGTCATGCTGCCGGCCTTCTTCACGCTGATCGCCATGAACCTCGGCCTGCCGTTCTGGCTCGCCGCCGTGATCACCCTTGTCCTGTCGGCCATCGTGCTCGGGGCGCTGTTCAAGCAGCTGCTGGTCGATCCGATGCTCAAGCACGGCGTCCTGCCGCTGGCCATCGCNACCATGGCGCTGACGATCTTCATGAAGGAAGCGGTGAAGGAGTTCTACAGNGCCGAGGCCTATCCCTTCCCCTCGCTGCTGCCCGACAGCCATGTCGACATCTTCGGCACCAACGTCTCGCTGCAACACATCGGCATTGTCGTGGTGGCGCTGATCGCCCTGACCCTGCTGACGCTGCTGCTCGACAAGACCTCGCTGGGCCGGCAGATGCAGGCGACAGCGCAGAACCCCACCGTGGCGCGCATCCTCGGCATCCCGGTCGAGCGGATGATCCTCTACACCTTCCTGATCAACGCCGTGCTGGTGGCGCTGGCGGCGCTTTTGGTCACGCCGATCTATCTGGCGAAATTCTCGACCGGCGAGACGCTGGGCATGGCGGCCTTCATCGCCGCGATCATCGGCGGCTTCAACCAGCTGCGCGGCGCGGTGGCCGGCGGTTTCCTGCTCGGCATCCTCGACAACCTCGCCGCCGGCTATGTCTCGGCGCAGTACCGCGGCGCGGTGCCGCTGTTCATCCTGATCGCCGTCATCCTGTTCCGTCCGCAGGGCCTGATGGGCCGCAAAGAGGAGCGCACGGTATGAGCCAGGGCAAACGCAACCCGCTGGGCATCGCAGTGGCGGCCATCGCGCTGGCCCTGCTCATCCTGCTGCCGCTGACCTTCAACCGCTTCGGCAACTACATGCTGTCGATGTGGGCGGTGATGACCATCGCCGCCATGGGGCTCAACCTGACGCTCGGCTATGCCGGGCAGGTCTCGCTGGCCCAGGGCGCCTTCGTCGGCATCGGCGCCTATACGGCGGCGATCATGACCACCGCCGGCTGGCCGCTGATCGCGGCGCTGGCAGTGACGATCGTCTTGTGCTTCGTCATCGGCTGGGTGCTCGGCTATCCGGCGCTCAGGGTGCAGCACCACTATCTCGCCTTCGTCACCCTGTCCTTTGCGACGCTGGCCTATCTGATCTTCCGCAACGAGGAATGGCTGACCAAGGGCACCTACGGCATCTTCGGCATTCCGCGCCCCAGCCTGTTCGGCTTCTCGCTGAAGTATCACCTCTATTACTACTACTTCTGCCTCGCTTCGCTCGGCATCGTCTCGGCGCTGATGTGGTGGATCGTCAAGTCGCCGTGGGGCCGCGCCTTCATGGCGCTGCGCGAGAACCCGGTGCGCGCCCTGTCGCTGGGCGTGGATACGCGGCGCTACACGCTGATCGCCTTTGCCATCGGCTCGACCATGGGCGGGGTGGCCGGGGTGCTCTATGCGCCGCTGGTCGAGTTCATCGACCCCAACCCCTTCGCGCTCGGGCTGTCGCTGAGCCTTCTTCTGATGGTGATCGTCGGCGGTTCGGGCTTCTTCTACGGCCCGTTCCTGGGGGCGCTGATCGCGGTGCTGCTGCCCGAGTGGCTGCGCGACTACACCAAGGGCCTCTATCTGATGGCCTATGCGCTGGTGGTGATGCTGCTGCTGATCTACTCGCCGACCGGCATTCTGGGCATTCTCGACCGCTTCCTGAGCGAGCGCAAAACCCGCGCCGCCTCGGCCGAACGGGCCGCCGCCCGACCGACCTTCGAGAAGGAGGCGGCGCAATGACAAAGACCGTGCTCGAAATCAGGGACGTGAAGAAGCACTTCGGCGGCATCAAGGCGGTCGATGGCGTCTCCTTCGAGGTCTACGAGGGCGAAATCCTCGGGCTGATCGGCCCCAACGGCTGCGGCAAGTCGACCCTGTTCAACACCATCCTCGGCCAGCTTTCGCCGACGGGCGGCAGCGTCCATCTCGACGGGCGGGACATCACCGGCCTGCGCCCGTCGGACCTCAACCGGCTCGGGGTCAGCCGCACCTTCCAGCTGCTTCAGGTGTTTCCCCAGCTGACCGTGCGCGAGAACCTGATCCTCGCGGGGCAGGAGCACCACGGCACCATGTTCTCCCGCCTCATCGGCCCGCGCGACGTGGGCCTGACGCCGGAAGCGGACAAGATGATCGCCTTCTTCAAGATGCAGCATCTGGCGGGGGAAAAGGCGGGCGGGCTGTCCTATGGCCAGCAGAAGCTTCTGGATGCCGCCATGGCCTTCATGGCCGGGCCGCGCCTCGTGCTGCTCGACGAGCCGGCCGGCGGCGTCAACCTGACAATGCTGGGCTCGCTGAAGGAGCGGCTGAGGGCGATCAACGCCGAACAGGGCGCCACCTTCGTCGTCATCGAACACAACATGGAGTTCGTGATGAGCCTCTGCCAGCGCGTCGTGGTGATGGCCGAGGGCAAGGTGCTGGCTGTCGGCACGCCCGACGAAATCCGGGCCAACCCGGATGTCATCAACGCCTATCTCGGCCATTGAGGAGGGACCGATGAGCGATCAACCCATCCTCGAACTCAAAGACGTGGTGGCCGGCTACGGCTCGATGACCATTCTCAACGGCACCACCTTCGCGGTGCCCAAGGGGGCGATCACCACCGTCATCGGCCCCAACGGCGCCGGAAAATCCACTGTGTTCAAGACCGTCTTCGGCATGCTCAAGGCGCGGCAGGGCACGGTGACGCTGAATGGCGTCAATGTCACCAACTGGTCGCCGCGCAAGCTGATCAACGCCGGCATCTGCTATGTGCCGCAGGGGCGCAACATCTTCCCCGAACTGACGGTGCGCCACAACATCGAACTGGGCGCAGTCTGCGCCGGGCCGGAAATCCGGGATGTGCCCGAGCGGATCGAACGGGCGCTCGACCGTTTCCCGATCCTGCGCACCAAGGCCAACGTCCAGGCCTCCACCCTGTCGGGCGGCCAGCAGAAGCAGCTTGAAATCGTGCGCGGCCTGCTGCTCGATCCCAAGCTGGTGCTGATCGACGAACCCTCCATCGGCCTCTCGCCGCTGATGGTGAAGGAGACTTTCGACATCCTGATCGAGTTGAAGAACAGGGGCGTGTCGATCCTGATGATCGAGCAGAACGCCCGCTCGGCGCTGGAAATGTCGGATTACGGCCTTGTGCTCGAACTTGGCCAGACCCGCATCTTCGACACGGCGCAAAACGTACTGAACGATCCGCGCGTCGCCCAACTCTTCCTCGGCGGCCTCTCCGCCGCCTGATCGGGGGGCTCCCTTGCGCGCCCCTTTCGTCTGTCGCATGCCCCAAGGCGAAAAACCGGTTTCCACTTTTTCGCGGCATGCTCTAAACGGTCGGCAACCCTTGCAGAAAGCCGACCATGACCGCCGAAAAGCCGAAATCGAAGGGGCTCGACGCCCGCATCGCCCGCGGATTTGCCGACCGCTCCGCCGCCGACATCGCCGCCACCGATGCGATGATGGCGAAAATCCGCGAAGTGTACGAACTCTACGGCTTCGAGGCGGTGGAAACGCCGTTCATCGAATACACCGATTGCCTCGGCAAGTTCCTGCCCGATCTCGACCGGCCCAACGAGGGCGTCTTCTCGTTTCAGGACGATGACGACCAGTGGCTGTCCNTGCGCTATGACCTGACGGCGCCGCTGGCCCGNCATTTTGCCGAAAACCACGACAAGCTGCCCAANCCCTACCGCAGCTATCGCGCGGGCTGGGTGTTCCGCAACGAAAAGCCCGGTCCCGGCCGCTTCCGCCAGTTCATGCAGTTNGANGCCGACACNGTGGGCGCGGCCTCGGTCGCGGCGGATGCCGAGATCTGCATGATGGCGGCGGATACGCTGGAAGCGCTGGGCATTANGCGNGGCGATTATGTCATCAAGGTCAANAACCGCAAGGTTCTGGATGGCGTGATGGAGGCCATCGGACTGGGGGGCGACGAGAATGCCGCGCGGCGGCTGATCGTGCTCCGCGCGATTGATAAGGCGGATAAATTTCCGCCGGAAGAAATCAAGAAACTGCTCATGGAAGGCCGCAAGGACGAAAGCGGCGACTTCACAAAAGGCGCAAATCTTGATGACGAACAGACAGATTTAATTCTCGCATATATCAATATGGAAATCGCCATCATACATTCTGATGCCCTTGTACCTCGCGATAATCCTGAATTGGCTGGGATGAAGGGCGGAATTTTATCAAGAATTCCTAAGGCAGCCGAAAATAGTGAAAAGTACGCTGTGAATTTTTCTGAAGTTTTTTCGGGAGAAGGAATCAGAGAGCTTGATCAACTTCGGTTGATTGTCGAAGCCGCCGGCTATGGCCCGGACCGCATCCGAATCGACCCGTCCGTCGTGCGCGGGCTCGAATATTACACCGGCCCGGTGTTCGAGGCGGAACTGACCTTCGAGGTGAAGGGCGAGGACGGCAAGCCGATCCGCTTCGGCTCGGTGGGCGGCGGCGGGCGCTATGACGGGCTCGTCTCGCGCTTTCTGCCCGAGCCTGCCCCGGCCACCGGTTTTTCCATCGGCGTCTCGCGCCTGCTGGCGGCGCTGAAGGCGGTCAATTCGCCCATCGTCAGCGGCGCGAAAACGCCCGGCCCCGTGGTCGTGCTGGCGATGGACAAGGACCCGGCGGCGCTGGCCGAGTATCAGAAGATTGTCGCGGACTTGCGCAAGGCCGGCATCCGCGCCGAGATGTACCTCGGCAGCGCGGGCATGAAGGCGCAGATGAAATATGCCGACCGGCGCGGTTCGGTCTGCGCCATCATCCAGGGTTCCAACGAGCGGGACGCAGGCGTGGTGCAGATCAAGGACCTCGTGCTGGGCGCGACGCTGAACCGGATCGCCGACCGGGCCGAATATCTCAAGCAGCAGGCCGAGGCGCAGTTCACGGTGCCGGTGGCCGAGGTGGTCGAGGGCGTCAACCGGGTGCTGGCGCGACACCGGGGCTAGGATGTCCGGGCTGAATTTGCCGTGGCCGTTCAGCATCTTCCTAAAAAGCCGTCGAACTGGAGCCGCCCTTTCTGCTAAGAGGCGGCAGCAAACGATCAAAGGTCCGCCGCCGTGCCCCTGAGCCGCCAAACCGCCGAAGCCGANCTGCTGGCCCTGTTCCAGCGAAACGGCTTCTCGCCCTCTCAAGTGCCGATCCTGCAACCGGCCGANCCGTTCATCGAACTGTCGGGCGAGGACATCCGCCGCCGGCTGTTTCTGGTCAGCGATGCCGGCGAGGGCGAGACCTGCCTGAGGCCGGAGTTCACCATTCCCGCCGCGCGCGCTCACATCGCNGCGCACGCGGTGCCGGCGGTGGCGGCCTACGCCTTTGCCGGGCCGGTGTTCCGCCAGCGGGCCGAGGGGCCGGGCGAGTTCATTCAGGCCGGNCTGGAATCCTTCGGCCGCAGCGATATCGAGGCGGCGGACGCGGAAATGCTGGCGCTGGCCATCGAGGCCGAGGCGCTGCTGGGCGGGGAGGCGCTGACCATCCGCATCGGCGATGTCGGCCTTGCNGCGGCGCTGATCGAAAGCCTTGCCCTGCCCCCGGCCGTGGCCCGCCGNCTGCGCCAGCACGGCATGACGCCGGCGGCCGGNGAAAAGCCCAGAGCTTCGGGCCTTGCCGCCTATCAGGGCGTGCTCAATGCGCTCAAGGGCGCCGACCCGGCGGAGGCGCGCGCCTTCGTCAAGGACCTGCTGTCCATCGCCGGGCTGAAGGCGGTGGGCGGGCGCACGCCGGGCGAGATCGCCGACCGTTTCCTCGAAAAGGCTTCGGAAGAGAGCAGCGGCATCAGCGCCGAGCAGGGCGCGATTCTCGCCCGGTTCCTCGCCATTTCGGGCGATCCNGACACGGTGGCGGCGGAGGCGCGGGCGCTTGCGGCCTCGGCCGGNCTGACCCTTGATGCGGCGATCGACCGCTTCGAAACGCGCACCGGCTTCATGGCGGCGCGCGGCATCGACCTTGGCCGGCTGGAAGCGTCCATCGCGTTCACCCGCAATCTCGACTATTATTCCGGCTTCATCTTCGAATTCGTCGCCAGGACAGGCGAGCGGCCGGCGATTGCCGGCGGGCGCTATGACGGGCTTTTCAAGCGGCTGGGGGCCGGGACGGAGATTCCCGCCGTCGGCTGTGCCATCTGGCTCGAACGTTTCGGAGGAGTGGCATGAGCGCGCCGTCCCTGATCCTGGGCGTGCCCTCCAAGGGCCGCCTGCAGGAAAACACCTTCAGCTTCTTCGCCCGGGCCGGCCTGCCGCTGGCGCAGGCGCGCGGCGCCCGCGATTATCGCGGCGTGATCGAGGGGCTGGACGGNGTGGAGGTCGCCTTTCTTTCCGCTTCGGAAATCGCCGGGGAACTGGCGCGCGGCGCCATCCATTTCGGCGTGACCGGCGANGACCTGCTGGCNGAATCGATCCCCGACCGCGAGACGAAGGTGGTGATGCTCACTCCGCTCGGCTTTGGCCATGCCAATGTCGTCGTCGCCGTGCCGGAGGCNTGGATCGACGTGCGCACCATGGCCGATCTTGAGGATGTCGCCGCNGCCTTCCATGCCCGCCATCACCGGCGGATGCGGGTGGCGACCAAGTACATCACCCTGACGCGCCAGCATTTCGCCCGGCACAAGGTCAGCGACTATCGCATCGTCGAGAGCCTCGGCGCCACCGAGGGCGCGCCCGCCGCCGGCTCGGCCGAGCTGATCGTCGACATCACCACCACCGGCGCGACGCTGGCGGCCAACGGGCTCAAGGTGCTCGACGATGGCGTGATGCTGAAATCGGAGGCCAATCTCGTCGCCTCCGCCGGCGCGCCCTGGAGCGATGCGGCACGGGAAGCGGCGCGGCGCATTCTCAAGTCGATCAGCGCCGAGGAGACGGCGCGCAAGATGCGCGAGGTCAAGGCGCGGCTCGACGCCCTGCCGCCGGCCGATCTGCTGGCCCGGCTGGGCGCGAACCTGCCCTTCGGCGCCGGCAGCGGCGAGACGATCCTGCATTGCCCGACCGGCAAGGTGGGCGACCTCTGCGACTGGTTGACGCGGAACGGCGCGCCGGTCGTCACGGTTTCGACACTCAGCTATGTCTTCAAGGCCGAGAACCCGCTCTATGAGCGGCTGGCCAGCCGGATCGGCTGATCTGACGGAGGGGACGATGCGCAAGGCGCTTCTTGGCGTGCCGGTGCTCGGCGTGGCGCTGCTGGCCGGGGGTGCGGCGCTGGCCGATGCGCCGCGGTTTCCCCAGGGGGTGGACTGGCAGGTGGTCGGCCTCGGCAAGACCGACTTTGCCCCGTCCGCGCGGCCGACGCTGCGGGTGGAGCGCGGCCGGCTCTCCGGCTCGACCGGCTGCAACCGCTATACCGGCAGCATCAGCATCGAGGGCGTGCGGCTGAGTATCGGGCCGATGGCGACGACCAAAATGTTCTGCACCGGGCCGAGGGGCGACGCCGAACGGCTGTTTTCCGGCGCCCTGACCACGGCGCGCGGCTGGGCGATGGAGGGCAAGAGCCTGATCATCGAAACCGGCCACGGCCCGTTGCGCCTGCGCCGCAGGTAGCGGCCCCCGCGCCGTCGGGGCGCAGCAAAAAGCCCTTGCGCTTGCTGGCGCGCCCTTCGATAACCTCGATCTGATCCGATCAGGCCGCGCCCGGCGCCGCCTGCCTGCCGCTCCTGCGCGAGAAGCCCGTCATGACCGTCGCTCCCCTGCTTGTCGCCGTCCAGATGGACCCGATCGAAAAGATCACCATCAAGGGCGATTCGACCTTTGCGCTGATGCTGGAGGCGCAGGCGCGCGGCCACACGCTGGTTTATTACACCGCCGACCGGCTTTCGATGCGCGATGGCAAGGTGTTCGCTCCGGTGCGGCCCGTTTCGGTGCGCGATGTCGAGGGCGACCACTGCGTGCTGGGGGCAGAAGAGCGCATGGACCTTGCCGGNGCCGACGTGGTNCTGATGCGGCAGGACCCGCCCTTTGACATGCACTACATCACCGCGACGCACCTTCTGGAGCGCATCCACCCCAAGACGCTGGTGGTGAACGACCCCGCCCACGTGCGCAACGCGCCGGAGAAGATCTTCGTCACCGAATTTCCCGACCTGATGCCGCCGACGCTGATCACCCGCGANAAGGCGGAAATCGAGGCNTTCCGGGCCGAATTCGGCGATATCGTGATGAAGCCGCTCTACGGCAACGGCGGCGCGGCGGTGTTCAAGGTCAGCGCGAAGGACCCCAATTTCGGCTCGCTCTACGACCTCTTTTCCGTCACCTTCCGCGAGCCCTGGGTGTGCCAGCGCTTCCTGCCCGAGGTCAGGCACGGCGACAAGCGCATCATCCTGATCGACGGCGTGGCGGCCGGCGCGGTCAACCGCGTGCCGGCGGCGGATGATATCCGCTCCAACATGGTGCGAGGCGGCGCGGCAAAACCGACCGACCTGTCGAAGCGCGAACAGGAGATCTGCGCGCGCATCGGCCCGGCGCTGCGCGAGCGCGGGCTGATCTTCGTCGGCATCGACGTGATCGACGGAAACTGACCGAGATCAACGTCACCTCGCCCACCGGCATCCGCGCCATCAAGCGGCTTGGCGGCCCCGATCTTGCCGTCGGCATCTGGGAGGCGATCGAGACCCGCGTCGGGGCGGCGCGATGAGCGGTCTGGCGCCGTCGATCACCCCGCCGCACCACACGCGGCTGACCAGCGAGGCACCCTCGGCCTGGCCGGCCGATGCGGCCCGGCTGTTCGACAAGGCGCTGGCGGGAATCGACCCGGAAGCCTCGCCCGAGCAGGTGCGCGGCGAGATCGTCCGGGCCGGCAAGACGGTGCTGGCGACGGCGCGCGACCAGGCCCGCTCGATTCTCGAAACGCAGGGCGGCATGGCCTGCGCCCAGTCGCTGAGCCTGGCGCAGGATGCGCTGATCCGCTCGCTGTACCGCTTCGTGACGACGCGGCTCTATCCCGCCGCCAACCCTTCGGCGGGCGAGAAGATCGCGATCTGTGCCGTCGGCGGCTATGGCCGCGGCACGCTGGCGCCGGGCTCGGACATCGACATCCTGTTCCTGCTGGCCCATTCCACCCCCTGGGCGGAAAGCGTCGCCGAAGCGATGCTCTATTCCCTCTGGGACCTGGGGCTGAAGGTGGGCCACGCCACCCGCACCATCGACGAATGCCTCAAGGCGGCGGCGGGCGACCTGACCATCCGCACCGCCCTGCTCGAAATCCGGCTGATCGAGGGCGACAAGGCGCTGTTCGACGAATTCGAGACGCGCTTCGACAAGGATGTGATCGCCAACAGCGCGGCGGAATTCGTGCAGGCCAAATTGCATGAGCGCGAGCAGCGGATCGAACGCGCCGGCTCGTCGCGCTATCTGGTCGAACCGAACGTCAAGGAAGGCAAGGGCGGCCTGCGGGATCTGCAAACCCTGTTCTGGATCGCGCGCTATGTCTACCGGGTCAAATCGCGCGAGGAACTGGTGCCGGTGGGCTTGTTCACCCGGCGGGAACTCCTGCTGTTCCTGCGCTGCGAGGAATTCCTCTGGCGCGTGCGCTGCCACATGCATTTCGCCACCGGCCGGGCCGAGGAGCGGCTGAGCTTCGAGATGCAGAGGGTGCTGGCTTCGCGCCTGCGCTACCGGCCGGGCAGCGCGCTGAGCCCGGTCGAGCGCTTCATGAAGCATTATTTCCTGGTGGCGAAGGATGTCGGCGACCTGACCGCCATCGTCGCCGCGGCGCTGGAGGTGAAGGAAAGCCGGCCGGCGGCGCTGTTCTCGCGGCTGATCGGCAAGTTCCGCCGCCGCCGCAAGATCGCCGGCTCACGCGATTTTCTCAATGACAACGGCCGCATCACCATTGCCGACGACGATGTGTTCAACCGCGATCCGGTCAATTTCATCCGACTGTTCTGGTTTGCGGACAAGCACCAGTTCGACATCCACCCCGACACCAGCCGGCTGATCACCCTGTCGCTGGGCAGCATCGACAACCGCCTGCGCGAGAACAAGGAAGCCAACCGGCTGTTTCTCGACGTGCTGGCCTCGCAGGCCGACCCCGAGCCGACGCTGCGCAAGATGCACACCACCGGTGTGCTCGGCCGCTTCATCCCCGATTTTGCCCGCATCAACGCCATGATGCAGTTCTCGATGTACCACCACTACACCGTGGACGAGCACACGCTGCGGGCGGTCGGCATCATGTCGTCGATCGAGGCCGGCAAGGAAAAGGCGCGGTTTCCGCTCGCCTCCGAGATTTTCGCCGGCATCACCAACCGGACCGCGCTTTATGTGGCGCTGTTCCTGCATGACATCGGCAAGGGCCGCGAGGAGGCACACGAGATCGTCGGCGCCCGCATCGCGCGCGACCTCTGTCCCCGCCTCGGCCTGACCCCGGCGGAGACCGAGACGGTGTCCTGGCTGGTCGAGAATCATCTGGTCATGTCGCAGACCTCTCAAACCCGTGACGTCTCCGATCCGCGCACCATCGCCACCTTCGCCCGGACCGTGCAGACGATGGAGCGGCTGAAACTGCTGCTGATCCTCACCGTCTGCGACATTCACGCGGTGGGGCCCGGCGTCTGGAACGGCTGGAAAGGCCAGCTCCTGCGTGCCCTCTACTGGGAAACGGAAAGCGTGCTGGCCGGCGGGCATACCGCCTCCGAGCGCGACGCGCGCGTTCAGGCCGCCAAGGAAGCCCTGCGCGCCGCCCTGCCCGGCTGGAGCGACGAGGCGTTTACCGCCTATGCCCAGCGCCACAACGTCGGTTACTGGAGCAAGGTGGACCTCAACCGCCAGATCCGCCATGCCCAGATGCTGGCCAAGGTGGAGACGACCGGCGAACGCTTCCACACCGAACTTTCGACCAGCGCCTTCCAGGGCGTGACCGAGGTGACGGTGCTGGCGCTGGACCATCCGCGCCTGCTCGCCATCGTCACCGGGGCCTGCGCGGCGGCGGGCGCGAACATCGCGGAAGCGCAGATCTTCACCACGTCGGACGGGATGGCACTCGATTCGATCTTCATTTCGCGCGCGTTCGAGCGCGATGAGGACGAATTGCGCAGGGCCGACCGGGTGGCCGGGCATATCGTCAGGGCGCTGAAGGGCGAAATCCGCCTGCCGGATGTGGTGGCCTCGCGGGTCGCGCAGAAAAAAGCCAGCACCACCTTCACGGTGGCGCCGGATGTGACGATCGACAACCGACTCTCGGCCAAGAACACGGTGATCGAGGTGACCGGGCTTGACCGGCCGGGCCTGCTCTACGAACTGACCACCGCCATCGGCAAGCTCAACCTCAACATCGCCTCGGCCCGCATCACCACCTATGGGGAAAAGGCGGTCGACGTGTTCTATGTCACCGATCTGATGGGTGGAAAGATCGATCAGGCGACACGACAGGCTGCCATCACCGCCCAGTTGCTCGCCGTGCTCGAACCGCCGGCCAGCACCGAACAGGGCTCTTGATTTTCACCGCCGTCGCCTCGATATCGGGGCCAAAGCCATTGCCTGTCGAGGAATGACCGTGTCCAAGCATCCCGAATCCCAGACTGCCGCCGATATCTCTGCCGAAACCCCGGCAGCCGCCCCGGAGACCGCCGCAGCCCTTGATCCTTTGGCCTCGCTCGAAGCGGAAAAGGCCGAGCTGAAAGACAAGCTGCTGCGTACGCTGGCGGAAATGGAGAATCTGCGCCGGCGCACCGAGCGGGAAGTGGCCGATTCGCGCCTCTATGCCGTCACCAGCTTTGCCCGCGACATGCTGAGCGTCGCCGACAACCTGCGCCGCGCGCTCGACAGCGTGCCGGCCGAGGTGCGAACCGGAGCCGACGAGGCGGTCAAGGCGCTGATCGAGGGCGTCGACCTGACCGAGCGCGGGCTGATCCAGACGCTGGAGCGCCATGGCGTGAAAAAGCGCGAACCGGTGGGCGAAAAATTCAATCCCAATTTCGATCAGGCGATGTTCGAAATCCCCGATGACAGCAAGCCGAACGGCACCGTGGTGCAGGTGGTGCAGGCGGGCTATGTCATTGGCGAGCGCGTNNTNCGCCCCTCGATGGTNGGCGTCTCCAAGGCTGCGCCGAAACCGGCGGAACCGACAAAACACTAGGTCTGAATCGACATTCAGCCTAAGCCTTATCAAATGCTTGCGGNGACGCGCCGGAGTGTCAGGTTGATCCGGGCGTCGCGTCCCACCAGCGTCGAGGTGCCGGGGTAGAGCCGGTCGATGCCGTGGAAGCACAGGCGCGAGGCGCCGCCGATGACCAGAACATCGCCGCTTTCGAGCCGAACGGACCGGGTGGGATCGCCCCGGCGCGCGCCGCCATAGCGAAACAAGGCGGTGGCTCCCAGCGAGACCGAAACCACCGGCGCGGACAGGTCCTGTTCGTCGCGGTCCTGATGCAGGCCCATGCGGGCGCCCGCCTCATAGTAGTTGATCAGGCACGCTTCCGCCGCAGGCGCATCCGGCGCCAGCGACTGCCACAGGTGGCGCAACGATTCGGGCATGTCCGGCCAGGGCGCGCCTGTTTCGGGATGGTGCGGCTGATAGCGATAGCCCGCCGCGTCCGAGACCCAGCCGAGCGGGCCGCAATTGCTCATCCGGACCGAAAAAGGCTGGCCGGTCTTCGGCATGCGCGGGCAAAACAGCGGTGCCGCCCGGACAACGGCGCGGATTTCGTCCAGCAAGGCCGCCTGCGCCGGGCGGTCAAACCAGCCCGGATGATAGATCAGCCCGGGCTGAAGTTCGATCACAGCGCCTTCCACATGAAGGTGGCATCGTCTGAACGTCCGTGCGGGCTGAGCGCATAGCCGGGGATTCGCCCCGCCACCTGCCAGCCAAGGCGGGCATAGAGCCGCTCCGCCGCCGAATCGCTGACCGTATCGAGGGTCAACAGCGTGCGCCCGCCTTTTCGTGCCTCGGTTTCGGCAGCGCGCATCAATGCTTCGCCAAGGCCGCGACACCGGGCGTTCGAATGCACCAGCATCTTGGAAATATCGGCCCGATGCGGCTGATTGGGCTGCGGCGCCGGCATCAGTTGCACCGTGCCCAGCACGCGCCCGTCCTCGATCGCGGCCAGCACGATGCGCTCCCCCGCGCGCACCGCCGGCAGGACGCCGCGCCACCAGAGCAGTGCAGCGCTGACCGGAAACGGCAGCAGGAAGTTGACGCCCGCCCCGCCCGCGACACAGTCGGCCAGCACCTCTGCGAGGTCGTCGAGGTGCCTTTCAACCTGATCCGGGTTCAGCACCACGATCTCGACCATCGCGGATTACTCCGTGATTCCAAGCACATCGGTCATGGAATAGAAGCCCGGCCGGCGTCCCCTGGCCCACAGCGCCGCCTTCACCGCGCCGGCGGCGAAGATGCTGCGGTCCTCGGCCTGATGCCTGAATTCGATGCGCTCGCCCGGGCCGGCGAGGTAGACCGTGTGGTCGCCAACCACCGAGCCGCCGCGCAGNGTGGCAAAACCGATGTCGCCGGGGGTGCGGGCGCCGGTGTGGCCATCGCGGGTCTTGACCCAATGCTCCTTCAGNACGATGCCCCGGCCTTCCGCTGCGGCCTGACCGAGCATCAGGGCCGTGCCCGATGGCGCGTCGACCTTATTTTTATGATGCATTTCAAGCACTTCGATGTCGTACTCGACACCGAGCGATCGTGCTGCGCGGCGCACCAGCGCAGCGAGCAGGTTAAGCCCGAGGCTCATGTTGCCGGACTGGACGATGGTTGCACCGCTCGCGCAGGCCCGGATCGCATCCAGATCGGTTTCGGAAAGCCCTGTAGTTCCAATGACATGGAGCATGTTGCGGGCCGCCGCCTGCCGCGCGAAGGCGACCGTGGCGGCGGGCGAGGTGAAGTCGACGATGCCCTCGCAGGTGCTGAAAACGGCGGCCTCGTCATCGAGAACGGGAACCCCAAGTGCCGGCAGGCCAGCCAGAATTCCTACGTCTTTTCCGAGGCTTGGCGCCCCCGTGCGCTCCAGGGCACCGGCCACGACGACGCCCTCGGCCTCGCTGATGGCCTTGACCAGCATGCGCCCCATGCGCCCGGCGGCGCCGACAACGGCAAGACGAAGATCGCTCATCAGATCACTCCGGCTGAGGGCCGACATACCCTTCGATGATGACAACATCGGCAGCCGAGACATGGCCGCGACGGAAGCTCAGGGCATGTTGATATTCCGGCGAATGGAAGCAATCGACCGCCGCCTGATAGGTCGGAAACTCGATCAATACATTGCGCGAACGCGACATGCCTTCCTTCAGCTCGAATTTCCCACCACGCACGAGGAACTTTGCGCCATATTTCTTGAAAGCCGCGCCATTGCGATCGGTGTAATTCTTGTAGGCATCCGTGTCATAGACATCGACGCGCGCAATCCAATAGCCCTTGGTCATGGCCGTTCTCCTCGGTTCGATGCCTTTTAGGCCATGAAAGCGCCTGAGCGGTCAA
>Ga0056914_10000487_pt1 | contig 34473 bp, 20 predicted proteins | sample TNRBio252014_DNA_FD_55168 | JGI IMG/M metagenome (GOLD analysis project Ga0056914, IMG submission 55168) | Wastewater treatment Type I Accumulibacter community from EBPR Bioreactor in Madison, WI, USA - TNR Reactor_6/25/2014_ DNA | ecosystem: Engineered > Bioreactor > EBPR > Anaerobic-Aerobic >...
GTAAGGTGTTGTTTTTACTTTTGACGTGCTGAGGTTGATGGTTGCCCCAAAAGCGCCGGCTCCGTTGCTGGAGGTTCCCACACCCCGTTGAATTTGCAATTCGCTCACCGAACTCGCAAAGTCGGGCAAATCTACCCAATAAACCTGTTGCGATTCTGCGTCATTGAGGGGAATGCCATTGATGGTAACATTGATACGGGAAGGATCGGAACCCCGAATCCGAATGCCCGTATAGCCAATCCCCGTACCGGCGTCAGAGGTCACAACGGCCGAAGGCGTCCACTGCAACAGGTAAGGCACATCCTGACCGAGGTTGTTTTTTTCGAGGTCGGCTCTGCTCAGGTTGGTGTACGTCACCGGTGTTTTTGTCCCCGCCCTGAGTGCGCGAATTTCCAGCGCTTCGATGTGAAAAGCATCGGGTTCCAAAAGGATTTCTACTACCTGTGGTTTCAAATCGGCTGGTACGATCACGGCCACCTGTTTGCTTTTGTAGCCAATAAAGCTGGCCTCCAACAGGTACGTTCCAGCGCTTAGCCCTACGATTCTGAAGTTCCCGGCGACATCCGATGAAGCGCCCAGCCGGGTATTGCTGACCGCAATATTGGCACCCGACAGTGCCAATCCTGTTGCCTCATCGGCAATACGCCCCGTCAGTACGCTCTGCGCACTTAGGTCTGCAACCGACAGCACACACAGGGCTGCCATTGCAACAATCCATTTAAACATAATAAAAAATTAAAAAAAATGAAACGATACGCCACGCCCGGGGTTGGGCAGCGCTATTCTCATTTCCCTTTCCGGAATTACCCGGACAGGTTCCTGCTCCTGTATTGAATGGAGCAAAGGGTATCATCTCAGCCTGAAGCATTTACATACTTCAAGCACCCCGAATGAGCTTGTTAGCCGGTGCAAAGATGGGGAATCCTCGGCTCGTTTTTTAGTATTTATTTACCACATAGACCACATAGTTATTTTCACATAGTCCACATAGGCGGCTTCCCCCGTGCTATGTGGACTATGTGAAAACCCCTATGTGGTCTATGTGGTAAAAACTTATTTCCTGTAACCATCATTTAAACAACAATTGTGCGAACTCAAACAAATCATGCCGCCACACGGGCCAGGTATGGCCGCCGGCATATTCGCTGTAGGTGTATTTTACGCCCAGTTCGTCGAATTTGGCCATCATGACTTCGCAGTTTTTGTGGGCAATGTCTTCCTTGCCGCCCATCGAAATCCATAACTGTTTCAGGTTGTTGTTGATGGCGGTGGCATTGTTTTTCATAAACTCATATTGCGGATTGGAAAGGTCGGGGTTGTTGGCAAACCAGCCGGAACTGAACACCCCGAGGTAAGCGAACTGGTCGGTATTTTTAATGCCTGCGTACAAGGTTTGTAATCCCCCCATGGATAGCCCGGCCAGCGCCCGGTTTTTTGCATCGGTTTCAACCCGATAATTACTTTCTACAAAAGGAATCGCCGCTTGTTTTAACTCATTTTCAAACGCCCGCAATACATTTTCATTGAATCCGGCGATGCCCCTGGAATTCCCCATATTGCCGTCGAGCATCACAATAAGCATAGGCTTTGCCTTATTTTCCGCAATCAGGTTGTCGAGGATGAGGTCCGTTTTGCCCTGCGTGGCCCAGCCTCTCTGGTCTTCTCCGCCACCGTGCAAAAGGTAAAGTACCGGGTATTTTTCGGTGGAATTGTCGTAACCCGGCGGGGTGTAGATGTACATTTCCCGCCAGGTGTTGGTGGTTTTGGAAAGGTAGCGTTTGATTCTGATGTCGCCATGAGGCACGTCTTTCAGCGCGTAGTAATCCCCGCCCTGGTACGGAATTTCAATGCCGCTTGCCATGCGCCCCATACCATAAAAGGTTTCGCTGCCCGGATCGGCAACGGCTACCCCGTCAATCAACAAAGAATAGTAATGAAAACCCCGGCTAATGGGTTCGGTCGTGACCACCCAATACCCCCCGGTATCCTTAACCATGTCGTATTTTTTACCCAAATCAATTTGCATTTTTTGGGCTTCAGGGGCTTTTATCCGAAACAGGACGCGATTGTCCGGTAAAATCTGTGGGTATTTTGCATTGCGCACATTGGTAGCAGCCGGCGAACCCAGGATGGTATATTTTGGGAAAGCTGCAACATCAACGGGCTTAAAAAGGAATTGGGAAAACATGTACAACCCGCTTTTCCATACTTTGAAATCGTGGCCGCCTGGCTCGATGTAATAAATATGGGGTACGTCGTTTTGGTAAAGGTAGTCGTGCGTGCGTTTGCTGAAAGCAATCAAGCCATCGTTGTCGCCGCATGAAATCCACAGTAATTTCAGTTGTTTTTTGGCGGCTTCGGGGTTGGGAACCAGCTCTTGGGGTGTTTTGGTATTCGGAGCAGATGAAAATCCGCCCACCCAGGCAAATTTATCCAAATTGCCCAGCCCAAAATTCAGGGACTGCCCGCCTCCCATAGAGAGGCCGGCGATGGCGCGGTTTTCCCGATCGGTCAGTGTCGGGTATTTTTTCTCAATAAAAGGAATCAGGTCGCGAAGTAAGTCCTGTTCAAATGTGGCAAAAGCTTCTACTTTGTCTTTGTCAAAAACGTTCCCAATTGCGCGGTCGTCTTTCATCGCTCTTCCATTGGGCATGACCACAATCATCGGCTCAATTTTCTTTTCAGCATACAAGTTGTCTAAAATAACCTGGGGATTGGCGCCCTTCAACCATTCTTTTTCATCGCCGCCAATGCCGTGTAAAAGGTAAAATACCGGATATTTTTTATTTTTAGAAAACCCGGGAGGGGTATAAACCAAAGCTTTTCGGGTATTTCCTACAGTTGTTGATTTGTATTTAATTGTGTCAATTTTTCCCGTTGGAATACCTGTGCGCATTTCATCAAAACCTTGGGGCGCTTGATTTTCGATTTTTTGAGCATAGGTGTTTATGCTGAAGATGGCGATGCCAGCGAATGTGAAGAATAGTTTTTTCATGACTAAATTATTTGTTTGTTTGTCGTTGAAACAAGCTGAATTTGGTGTTCGGGGTTTATTCAAATACGGCTACAAAACCATCGTTCCCTTTTAAAGTAATGTTCATTTTTCCAGTTGCGGATAACGTGAAGTGCTTTAAATCAAAGGATGGTTCGGCGCCCGTCAGATCATTTCCTGAAGCGATAAGCTCCGCTTTTTTGTTTTGCAAAAAAGCCAAATCCAGGGTCAATTCTTTATTGGTATTTTCGCCATTGATGCCCGCCACATACCATTTATTGCCGGATTTTCTGGCGACTACATACAATTTACCGGGGTCAGCAGCGATGAATTTTACATCTTCCCAGTTATTGGGCAGTTCCCTTAAAAAATCTTTTACAAATTCGGGGACATGCGTAATCCCCTCCGGGCTTTCGGCGTAATGTTGAATACCCGATAAAAAGGTGACCGAAGTGGCCAACTCAAACGCGGCAGTGGTTACCCGCTTGATCCGTGGAATTTCGTACAAATTCATTGGGGTGAAATCCATCGGATCAAAGGCATTGCGCACCATAGCACACATGACGGAGTGAGCAGGCGCTTGATTGGCATCCCGCTGGTTAAACGTGATCATTTCAAAACCATGCACTGCTTCTGTAGTCATTAGATTGGGGTAAGTTCGATGCAGCCCCCGGGGCAACGTAGCGCCATGAAAATTGACCAACAATTGATTGGCCGCAGCGTCTTCCAGAATATCCTGATAATAGTTGATCATGGATTGGCCGTCTCCGGAGAAGAAATCTACCTTCAATCCCTTGATCCCCATAGCCCGCAAACGGGCGAATTCTTTCATGCGGCTTTCATGGGTAAGCAATTTGTCCTTTGGGGTAAATACTACCGTATTCCAGCTTCCGGCAGAATTGTACCAAAGTAGCAGCCCCACGTTTTTTTTTCGTGCATAATCCGCGAGTATGCTCACCGAATCGTATCCAATCAATTTATCCCAGTAGGCATCCAGCAAACAATACTGCCATTTCATGTCCGAAGCAAAGTCAATGTATTGCTTCTGAACGTGATAAACCGTTGAATCATCTTTTTTCAAAATCCAGCTCCAGGATGATTTGCCGGGTTTGATAAAAGAAGTATCCATTTTTTTTGCAGGCAAAGCCAGGTCTGTCCCCAGTGTAGACTCGGTGATGGTTTTTAAATCCCCTACAACAATGATTCTCCAGGGCGTTTTCCAGGGCAGGGTGGATTCAGGATTTAAAGTGGGCTTCCCATTGGTGAATACTTCGGGCGCTTGAGGGAAGTTTATTTTATATTCATTATCCGGAGAATTTTGTTGCAGAGCCGTTCCACAATAAGTTCTGCCCAAAGCCGTCTCAGTTATGAGCAACCAGGTGTCCTTGTATTTGAATAAAGCAGGATAAATCCAGCCATTTTTACCAGGAGCCGGCGTACCAGTGGCAATGTCCATCATGTAGTGTGCTTCATAAGCCGGATTGGTATGCTCAAAACCAGTTTGTGCTTCGGCTTTGGGTTGCAACCAGGCCCGTGTGCCCTCGTTAAAATGAAAACTGGTCGCTTCGGTGGTGATTTTTTTAAGTTCGCTGGATTTTTCGGGGAATACATAGCGGAAAGCAACCCCGTCGTTTGAGACCCGGAAAACGATGTTCATTTTTTTGCCCGAAGCCGTTTTGGTTTTCCAAATCCTTTCGGTTGCCGTGTACGTGATCTCCTGCTTTTTGGCATTGAGCATCGTGTAACGATCTTTTACGATGGTTGGTTTAGAAACTTTTAGCAGTTCCAGGTTTTTTGAAAAATCTTCATCTTCCCGAATCAAACCCAGTTTGGAATCCTTCAAAACGGTTTCCCCTTTATAGGCAATGCTGTAGACCGCCTGCTGAATATTGCAGGTTACCACAATCGTTTTATCAGGGCTGGTGACGGTTGAATTGGCTGATTGTGCATGACCTGCCTTGAAACCAAGGCAGCATAACAAGAGGTAAAATGTATACTTCATAAGTGTTTTTTTATACTACCGAACATTTTCATTAATACGGAAATAATCAAAATCCGCAAATCCACCCACCGCTTGCGTTGCGTAATTAAACAACCCAAAGCGATACCCCATAAAATGAGGGATGGTGTAAGGCATTTTCAGGGCTTCTCCAATGGCAGTCCAGGATTGACCATCGAGGCTGTAAAAGAAGTGCGCGATATCTTTGCGGTCGGTAAAATCGCATTCGATTTTAAAATAAACCCGATTCCCGGTAAGCGGAATACGTTCCACCTCCACCGCCTTCCCCGATCCCGCACTGACCATCACGATAGATTTCCCCTGCTCCTTGGCTTTTACGCCGACCTGACCGTAGTTTTTTTGCAACAAACTCAAGCCCGCAAAGTCGCCGGCTTTCAGGTTCGCAACCTCTATTGCGGTCGTGGCCGAACAAGTCGGGCCGATGGTGCGCTGGGTGAGGGTGTTCCTGGCCTGTACAAAAGAAGTGTCAATCCGGCCAGTTTTGAGGCGGAGGTAGCCTTTTTTCTCTTTAAGCGACCAAAATCGGTGGTCGGGATTGTGGTTCCATTGCCAAACTAAGGGCAGCGCAGGGTCTCTTTTTTTGCGGGTAAATTCGTCAGAGGCGACGATGCCGGGGATCAACCCCTTGCTGGCAGGCAGGTTGAGGGTTTCCGGCGCTTTGCCATCTACACCCAACACAGGCCAACCGTCTTCCCACTTCACCGGCACCAAATAAGGGATACGGCCCACCCCGCCAAAATCCCGAAAAAGGTAGGCATACCAATCGCCTTCGGGTGTGTCAATCAGGCCACCCTGGGCTACCCCCAAATCTTGCAATGCTAATTTACCCTCATAAGGCCCGGTGATTTTATCTGCCCGGTGAATCAGCACTGTCCGCATTCCGCCACGGGGCCAAGTGATGTTAAAAAGGTAATATTTGCCATTCACTTTAAACAACTGGGATCCTTCCGCATGAAGGGCAATATCTGTGCCGGCGGGCAGGCTTGCATTTTCAATGATCACCTGTTCAGCGACGCCCGGTTTTACCCCGGAGAGGTCGGCATTGAGTTCCACCAATTTGAGTTTACCCACGCCATAAATCAGGTAAACCCGGCCATCGTCGTCAAAAAACAGGGTATGATCGTGGTAAGAAGGCTCAAAAGAAACGGCTTTCCAGGGGCCTTTTTCGATGTTTTTGGTGCTGTAAATATGGGTTTTGCCCGTAGGTTGGGCAAAAGTGCTCACATAATAAGTTCCCTGGTGATAGCGGATGCAACTGGCCCAGGAACCCCGTCCATAAGTGCTTTTGCCATTGGTGAGGTTCAGGGCATCTATATTCGCTAAGGTATCGTAGGCGTAATTGACTAATTTCCAGTTGACTAAGTCGGTTGATTTCATGATGGGCACGCCCGGACTCAGATGCATGGTGGTGCTGCTCATGTAGTAGGTTTTGCCAACCCGAACCATCGCCATATCTGGTACATCGGCAAAGATGATGGGATTTTGCGCTTGCGCTTTGCGATTCAACAATCGGATGTAATAAACCGCCCCGGCCGTATTCTGTGGCAATGCCTGAAACTTCACCCGGATATGGGTTTTGTCCCGCAGCATCGCCTCCGGAATGGCATATTCAATATCCTGGAACTGTGATTGATTCCACCTTCCCGTATTGTTTGCTCGTTGAGCTGAATCGTTTCTGTCTCTACATTGCCGTAAATCATGGCGCCCAGTCTCCCATTGCCAATGGGCAGGGCATTTTCCCAGGTTTCACCCGATGGTTGTTTATACCAAAGTTTTAAGCCGGAGTTTTCCTGAGAAAAGCCGGCTGTTGTCAGGAACAGTAAAAGGATTGAAAATATCCTGGTCATCTTAGCTGTGAAATGGTGCGATTCTTGGTTCAATTGCCTCAGCATGGCCGCTCAATATGAGTCATGCTTTTCTTTTCAAGTGTAAAAATTACACTTATCTTTCAGAAACCAAACATACCCTTAAATTTTGGCAAACACAACCCTTGACCAATATTTTTTTAAAAAAAGGGCGTTTACCTCGCTTTTCTTCCAACTACCCGCAAGCAAGACTTTCGATGGTGAGGCGTCGCTTTTCCTTACATCCGGAGTAAAAAATTATCTTTATTGAAAGGCGGTTCCTGGTACAGATGGGCTGCCATGACGGCTTTTTCCAATATTTGTTTGAGTACGTTAAAATCGTTTGGTTTATTGATGTAAATATTTGCGCCATTGAGGAAGGTGAGTTCAATATCTTTTTCGGAGGAGGAGGTAGAATAGATGGCAACGAATATGTCTTTTAATCTTTTGCTGCTCTTTATTTCCTTTAAGCACTCCAAACCATTTTTGCGCGGCATATTAAGGTCAAGAAAAAGAAGCTGGGGCAAGGGCACATCTTCATTAGCAAGTTTCTGCATGAGCTGCATTCCATCATTAACCATATAGATAATCGTTTTCATTTTCAATTCATTAAAAGCTTCTTTGAAAAGAAGCCGGTCGGCTTCATCATCATCCGCTATAAAAATATGAAGCGGTTCGTTTTCCATATTAGTTCGTAGGTATATAAATATCAAATATAGTTCCCTTATTCATTTCGCTTGTTGCGGTAATCACACCATTGTGGTTTTCTATGATTTTTTTCACAATGGCAAGCCCAATACCGGTTCCTGCATATTCGTCTCTGCCGTGAAGTTTTTGGAATACTTCGAATATTTTTTCACTGAATTCTTTCTCAAAGCCTATCCCGTTATCTCTGAAACTGATGTGACAATATTCCTTTTCAGGATTCAAATTTAGCTTAGTTAATTTGCCAGGCTTCAATTTGCTGCATGTAATGGTTATATGGGGCGGAATATCCGGCTTTGAAAATTTAAATGCATTATTAATAAGGTTATGCAGAACCTGGCGAAACAAAAATGGAATGATATGAACTTCGCACGTGACCTTTACGGCTATAACTGCATGATTTTCTTCAATATTTTCTTTAAACTCAGCTTTCACCGCTTCTAAGATTTCATTGAAATCTACATTTTCAAATTTTCTTTCCACCGTACTCACCCGGGAGAAGGCTAATAAATCCTGAATCAGTGATTGCATCCGGGCAGCGGAAACCCGCAAAATACGGAAATAATTTTTTCCTTCATCTGAAAGGTTATCGTTTTCTTTTTCGAGTATAATGCCTGCAAACGTTTGAATTTTTCGAAGCGGCTCCTGTAAATCATGACTTGAAACATAAGCAAATGCCTCCAGCTCCCTGTTCATTTTTTCAAGCTCGGTATTTTTTTCCGCAAGGGTTAGGTTGGTTTCTTTTAATTCCTTCGTTCTTTCCTTTACTGCTTTTTCTAATTTAAGATTGTACGACCGGCTTTCCTCGATATCTTTATTCAAGCTCTCTTTTTCTTTATGCTGCTGAATTACAGATTCAGTAATATCATTGATTGAGAGCAGAATCAACAATTCTCCATGGCTTTTCTGTTCAATACGGCTAGCATTGAGCATCAAAAACTTTTCACCAATGCCGGGGAAGGTATGTCTTACTTCAAAATCCTGAAAGTAGGAATTTTTTGGAACAATATCCTCCAGTAATTTACGCAGATGGGGAATATCCCACTGCTTATTGCCTAAATCATACAGCAGTATCCCTTCTGTTTCTTCTTCTTGAACGTCAAATTTTTTGTAAAATGATTTACTCGCAGTTTTTACGCGAAGGTCTTTATCCAGCACAATCATTGGCTCGTGGAGGGTAGAAATAATGGCATCGGAATATTCGTAAGATTCATTGAGGAGGTCGTTGCGGGTTTGCAGTTCCTGATTGGTGGTAATTAGTTCTTCATTGGTAGATTCAATTTCTTCTTTTGAAGTTTCCAATTCTTCGTTCACCGTTTGCAATTCTTCATTGCTCGAAACCACTTCTTCGTTTGCACTTTGCAATTCTTCGATGTATGCTTCCTGTTCCTGCGAAAATGCCAGCGCATCCGCCTGGGCAACAGCGAGTTCCTCTTCTAATTGTTTTATCCTGCGGTCTTTTGCGAGCGCGTTATTTTTTCCGCTTCCAGGTGGTTCTGAAAACATTTCTACCTGATCCTGTTCTGAAAAGAGGACGAGTATCAACGGCTCATCCCATAATGTTTTAAGCGGCGCCACTTCTATGGTTACGATCCGTAGCGCCTTGTTCAGTTTCATTTCAATCCCGCTCTTGCGCACACGGGTTTGGGTTTTCATGGCTTTCGAAATGGCATTGCGAAGCCGGAAAGCAATTTCAGGGCGTGCCATCTTTAAAACATTAAACGTGGCTCTACCCGGTGCATGAGTCAGGTACAAATCAGTTGAGCCCCGAAACTGTAGAATTTCCATCTGGTAATTAATGACGACACTGGCCGGCATAAATTCTGAAACCAGTAGCGCATCAATGGCGCTGTCGAGACTTCGATTGGCCAAAAGCGGGTTGGCTTTGGAAATACTGGAATTACCCGCCTTGTCGCGATGGGGGTTTTCCGGCAGCGCCCCCGAATGAAGGGGACGGGGCGACAATGCAGGCATTGGGTGGGGGTTTGAATTGGGCTTACGCAAATAAATCTTAAATTTTTTATTGGCCTCTGTAAAAAGTTGCCCTGCAGCGCTGATCGTCTCTGCTTTTCCAAGCATTAAATACCCGTAATTCCTTAAAGCATAATGAAAAGTGGTAATGGCTCTTTTTTGTGCCGGCGTATCGAGGTAAATAAAGAGGTTGCGGCAACTGATAAAATCAAGGCGTGAAAATGGAGGATCGAGTAAAATATTATGCGGAGCAAACACGCAGATATTGCGCACGGCTTTGGCAATGCGGAAGCCGCCATCGCTCTTGGTAAAGAAACGTTGAATCCGCCTGGGTGAAACCGACTCAAGCGCTTCTTTTGAATACAACCCAATACGAGCCTTTCGAATTGATTTTGCGCTGAGATCCGTAGCAAAAATCTGAACAGGTATGCTGGAGGCTTTGCTATATTGTATTTCAAGCAGCATCATGGCAATAGAAAAAGCTTCTTCTCCGGTAGAACACGCGGGAACCCATATCCGTAAGGTTTTGCCTGGTTTTTTATTTTTGAGTAATTCCGGCAACAACGTAGTTTTTAAATACTTGTGCGTATCGGAATCTCTAAAAAAACTGGTTACATTAATGAGCAAATCCTGGTAAAGAATATCGGATTCTTCATTTTTTTTTTCTAATAATGCGCTATATTCTTTCAGGGTTTTTATTTTGTAAAGCAGCATCCTGCGAAGAATCCGCCTTTTTATAGTCGCCTTTTTATAGTCGCTAAAATCAACGCCGGTAGCTTTAACCAAAAGGGCAAGAATTGCTTTTAAATCAGGATCGTCATTTTCAATTAAATCTTCCCCTGTATTCTTTAGTTGGCTGATTTTTACGAAGGGGTGTTTGCTGAGACGGCCTAATTCAAGCGCAATTTCTTTTGGGGATAAAATAAAATCAACGACCCCGGCAGCGATAGCCGACTTGGGCATACTGTTGAATTTTGCGCTATGATCCTGTGCAAAAGTTACCCCACCTTGTTGTTTGATGGATTTCATTCCACGTGTCCCATCGTTTGCACTGCCACTGAGAATGATCCCAATTACATTTTCTTTTTGCGCTTCCGCGAGTGAAGCAAATAAAATATCAATGGGTAAATTAAATTTAGGACTTTCAGGCCTGGGTGTTAGTTTGATATGCCCTTTGTCCACATTCATTTCTTTGTCTGGCGGGATGACATAAAAATTATTGGGGGCTATGAGCACTTTATTTTTCACTTCCTGCACTTTCATCAAGGTTAATTTTGAAAGCAACAAAGTAAGCATGCTTTTGTGGTCGGGGCTGAGGTGTTGTACATAAATGAAGGCCATGCCCGTATCAGGCGGTAAGTTTTTCAACAACTCCGTTATCGCTTCCAGCCCTCCTGCCGATGCGCCAATAGCAACAATTGGAAAAGAGCCGCTGCTGCGCGCTTTTTTTACAGGCGGCTTTTTTTTGCTGGTGAGCGGAGTTGATTCCATTTTCTGCCGGTATGGTTTGACGTTGCACTTATCACAACCAGCAGAGCGCATCTTGTTGAAATAATCACTTCGAGCAAGTCGAATCCTGACTGTTTTCTCAAAGATAAGAAAAACATGGATTGTTGTATAGGTTTTGTCTGTCTTTGTAGTCCTCTGCCCTCTACTCCCAATGTCGTCAACTCAACGGGGGATAACCACGAAGTGGTTGAAGGTGAATAGCCCCCGATGCAATCGGGGTAGGTCATATACGAAATGTAACGCCCAACTCCGAACGGGGTTGAATGTTAATACGTCACCACATATTTGATATTCAACCCCATTCGGGGTTGGTTCACCGCACCGCTTCCACTTTTCCCCCGATTGCATCGGGGGCTATTCAAATTTGACCCTTGCAGGGTCATTTACATTGCCATCTACTCCCCCAAAAGCGCTTCCAACGCCACCGCCAAATACACCAACGGCGCATTCCAGTTAATCGCAATTTCATTCGAGGCGTAAGAACAGTCGTCGTCCGTAAAAGACTCGTCGGGGATGCGGCTCGGGTAGGTGGTGCATTTATCCTGCTGGTTGGGGTTGGGGCCGCCGGAAAGCAGGCCGGGAACGGGTTCGGGAATGCCGTCGGCAACGGAAGGCCGGTGGTGGGGATGCATTGGGGTTTTATCGCCAAAACCGGTGAGGTAGGAATAACCGGTTGCATTGCGGCCAAGCAGGTAATCCAAATTGCCGAGCGCGTGGTGCAGATATTTCCGGTCGTTGGTCAGTAAATAAGCCTGAACCAGCAAAATGCCCTGGTTGGCGGCGTGGGCGCTGCTGCCCCAAACGAAATCTTTGGCGGTTTTGCCCATCACCGTCTGGTAGGCGTGCTTTTCTACATCCTGAATCAGGTTATCTGCCAGTCGTATAATCCGCGCCTTGAATTCGGGTACATCGCTGTCGTAGGGCGCTTCCAGCAATTTTTGATGCCGGAGCAGCGAATAACTGGCCAGCGCTTCCACATCGCTCCAGTCGGGAACGGAGAGGTCAGCATTTCTAAAAAAAACAACCGTTTGATAGTAGGTGTAATTTTTGGTGGTCAGGTATAATTCGGCAGCCGCCCACAACCATTCATCCGCGGCCTCCGCATCGCCGTAAGCGCCGGTATTCACATCCGGATCGTATTGGGTGTTCATGGCTTTTTGGTCGTATTGCACATCGGGATAGAGTGTCGCCCAACCCCAGGCCGCTTCGGCAGCCAGCAAGCAAGAGTCGGCCAATCCCGGCAATTGTGTTTCAAATTCCCGGAAGATCCTGGCTGCCTGCGCCATCACTGCCGCAAAATCGAGCGTGGCCGTCGTGCTTTTTTGCACCACATAGCGCGTTTTCACCGCCTGATGGGGCATTAGGTTCATGCCGTCAAATTCCGCATTGGTCAGTTTGTGGTAGACGCCGCCGTCATCCGGATCCTGCATGGTGAGCATCCAGCGCAGGTTCCAGAGCACTTCATCCAACAGGTCTGGCAAGGCATTTCCGCTTTCCGGAATATTGGTTTTCAGGGTTTTGCAAAACGCCGGAAAATCTTCGTACAACGACATCAGCGTCCCCATGGTAATCCCGGAATTGACGATGTATTTATTGTAATCGCCGGCATCGTACCAGCCCATTGGCGAAGCAATCACGGCGCCCGCTGGTCGCGCTCGCGATGCTGCAGAAGCATGGACGAGGACTTTGTCATCCGGATGGCCTGCCGGACGATGCCATTTCCCGGCATAGCGCTCCGGGAGTTCAACCGATACCCGCTGGAAATAAAACCCTTTAAGTACCGCAATCGCGACTGGTTCGTGTATCTTTTTTTTGATTTCAAATGGATGAGAAATGCCCATAGACGGCACTTCCACAATGTATGTCCCGGTTTCCTGGAAATCGGAAAAATCAGCAATCCGGGTGGCCTTTTGCGACAAGTGGTGGATGCGTGGCGCGCTCAGTTTGCCCTGATATGCAATTCCTTCCAAACCCGTTTTTTTTAAATAAAATACCGCATCGGGTGCGTTGTCGCATACCACAGCTATTTTAGGGCTGTTGGGATAAAAACCGATCTGATTGAGTCGGATGGCCGTGGAAAGCCGCTGCGCAAAAGCCGTTGTAGCAAGTGCGGCGACAAGCATCATTGACAGGATAACTTTCATGTGTTTACTCCCATCCGTTGCGAAGTTCATCAAGTTGATTATCAATTTCTCTTAGAGGTTGCTTGGACATAGCTCCTTTATAACGCTCAATCCAATTGATTCCTTGATCATGGACAATTTCTTTGCGTACACGGATGAGTTGTAATAGCTCCAAATCCTGCAAAAGCTTCAACGCTTTTTCATTCAAGATATCAATTGTCACGGTTTGCATTAATCATACTGTTTGTATTGAAAGTAACACAAAGATAAGATAATTTGTTTCCCCTGTGTTATGTCGTTCAGCCATTGTGCGAAACAGCGTCATAGGCCTTATAATCGCCTCCAAAGCCACTGCCAAATACACCAGCATGGTAATGGTGTTTTGCTGATGCAAGATAAATTTTTATTTCAAAATGAAAAACCTGCACTAAGCCCCCCATCCACTACAAGATCAGCGCCATTCACGTAGGCGCTGTTTGTCCCGGCCAAAAAAGCGACCATTTTTGCCACCTCTTCTGCGGTGCCATAGCGGCCTGTCGGAATGTTGCCCATAACGCGGTTTGCAAACTCCACCCCTGCCTCAGCAGTCATTGGGGTATCAATAAACCCCGGAGAAATGGCATTGCAGGTGATGTTGTAAGCTCCCCACTCTACCGATACGGCCCGGGTTAGCCCCAGCAATGCGTGTTTGGCGGCAGTGTAGGCCACCGAACCCGCTCCGCCCCGACTGCCATAAACAGACGCAATATGGATGATCCTGCCGAAGCCCTGTTCCCGCATCAAAGGCAAAAGCCGGCGGCAAAACAGGTAGGCCGATTTTACATTGACTGCAAAAATGGCATCCCAGTCAGCCTCCGTCACGGCATCAATGGATTGAAAAGGCCCGCCCCATCCGGCGTTGTTCACCAAAACCGAGGGAGGCGGTAAAGTCAGTTGTTGCAGCTTTTCAAAAAACAATTCGATCTCCGCTGCTTTGGAAACATCAGAAACGAACCAGGTGCACGAACCACCCTTGTTTTGTATAATTTCGCAAACCTTTTCCAGCTCAACGCCCCGACGCGACAACAAAACAACGTGAAAGCCGAGTGCCGCCAATTCTTTCGCGATGGCCGCGCCAATTCCCTGACTGGCGCCGGTTATAATGGCGGTTTGTTTCATAGTCGGTAGCGGTAATCGGGCAACAGGCATAGTTCTTCCAGCCTGCCTTCCATATTTTGCTGAATGATAAAAAGCACGGATGCTGCTACCCGCTCCGGCTGCAACATTTCGCCGGTTTCGCGACCCGAAGTGACCCAGAGATTCGTTTCCACAGCGCCAAAAGCTAACCAGGATGCTTTGATGCCCTGTCCGGCAAATTCCGTATTGATCATTTCAGTCAGCATTTTTAACCCGGCTTTGGATGTGCCATAGACGCCATTATGAGGCAGCGGCAACTGCCCGGCAATAGATCCGACATTGATGATTTGTCCGAAACCCGTTTTCGTCATGCGCAACAGGGCTTCCCGGCTGCAATAAAACGCGCCGTCAAGGTTGACGGACAAGACCTTGCGCCAAGCTTCCGGACTGATTTCCAGTAGGGGTTTGAACAGGAATAAACCGGCATTGTTGATTAAAATATCAATTTGGCCGAACTGTTCGTCTACCCGGGCAAATAATTCGGCTACGGATGCCGGAGCGCTGACGTCCACCCCTATCCGGGATATTTCGCCGGGAAAAGGGCGGATATCCGGATCTTGTCCCGCGTATTCCACCGAAGCATCTATCACGCAAGCTCCGGCGTTTGCCAATGTTGTGCAAATTGCCCGTCCGATCCCGCCGCTGCCACCGGTGACGAGTATGACCTTGCCGGAAAGGGCATTTTTTTCTGCGTCAATGTTCGGCATAATCCTTATTTAAAATATTCTACTTTGCCAGCAAGGCATCTCCTTTAAATAATTTTTCCGTGCCATCTTTATACCGCACCCTGACGTAATAGACATACACATCAAGCGGGGCAGGTTTTTTTCTAAAAACCCCATTCCAGCCATAAAAAGGATCGTTGGGCGGGAAATTGGCGGCATAAAAAACAGATTCGCCCCAACGGCTGTAAATATCAAATTCCAGCACCTTTTCCACACTTTCGCTGGCATACACCATCAGGATGTCGTTTACGCCGTCGTTGTTGGGCGAGAACCCGTTGGGTACGAACACATCGCGCTTGATCTGAACAGTAACCCTGACTTCATCGCTATCCTGGCAACCGTTTGCGTTGACGGCCATAACCTGATAAATTGTAGTCGTATCCGGGCTGGCGATCACCTGTTCGCAAGTATCGCAGAGCAGGCCGTTCGTTGGCGTCCAGATAAATGAATAAGCTGCTTCGAGCGGCAAAACTCCTGCGATGAGCCGGGTACTGTCGCCATAAAAAATCGTAACGTCTGACCCGGCAGTGACTTCAACAACGGGTGGGTTGTTCAAGACCACTTCCGTTGCCCAGCGGCAGCCATTGGCGTCTTCAATTTCAACGGCATAAGTTCCTTCGCTCAACCCATCAAAATTCGGATCAATCGTAAACGGCTGTTGGTTAATTGAATACAAATACGGCGCACTTCCGCCTGTAACGGAGACTACCGAAATGGCGCCATTGATTTGATTATGACAAAGTGGGTCTTCTGCAACGATCAAAGCCGTTTCCGGCGGAATGTTGTTGGCAATAACGGACACCGTATCCGTAGCGGAGCAGCCATAGCTCTGATCAGTCACGCTGAGCAGGTAATTACCCGCAGCATCTACCAAAGGCGACAACGAGCCTGCCCCGGAAAGGATGTTCCCGTCATCCGTCGTCCAGAGATAAAGGACATTGGCGCCGGAACCAGAGCCGGAACCATCCAATACAACGTCAGTCCGTACACAATCCAGCGCTTGATCCATGCCCGCCCGCGCAATGGGTAAGGGCTCGATTTCCACCTCCACAAATGATTCTTCGGAAGGGCAAACGCCTCCCGGAGCAATCCGATAGCGAAACCGGTAATTCGCCGGTTGCTGGGTAGTAACATCAAAACTTCCGACACTTGCCTGAAATGCGCCGCCGGTTGAAGGGATTGACGACGTTTCCGCCCATTGTCCGCCGGCGCTTTCTCCATCCAATAATTCAAATAAATTCACAGCTTCGTTTGTGCCAAAGCAGATATGCCAGTTTTCGGTGGGAATGCCTGCTGAAACAGCCGCTTCCACCGCAATAAGCTGCGTCGAAAATTCAGGACACCCGGAAGGCGGGCTTTCCAATAAAGTGAACCGGAGTTCATAAATCCCGGCGTCAGCGTTTTCAGCATTAAAAATGCCATTTTCAAGGACAGCAGGAAGGTTGCCTGCCGGAACCCCGACCAGGCTCCAGGCGCCAGGCTCATTGGTCTGAACCAAAGCAGCGAGGTCGAGTGTGCCGTCGGCATTGCAAAGCGGCCCGCCTGCGAGGGTCGCTACGGAAGGGCAGTCGCAAAAAACCACCTCCACATTGACCTCATACACAACTTCTTCACAGGGCGCTTCAGCACTTTGCGTGGTATAGCGAAACAGATAATTTCCCGGCGTTACTCCGGTAAAATCCAGAGCAGGATAAGCACCTGTGGCGCCCGAATTCTGAATATCCGACCAGATGCCACCAGTATCGCCACCGGTAATTAAGGTACTGAAATCTAATGTAAACGGGCCGCCCGGGCCATTGCACACCGCAACAGTTGGTGCAACGACCGCAAAAGGCGGCTGGCTCACCAACAGCGTCGTTTCGGTCGTCCCGACACAGCCATTTTCCGTTGCGGTCACCGCATAAACAGTGGTCGCAAGGGGCGCGACATTGATGCTCGCGCCGGTATCGCCGGTACTCCAGACAAATGTTGCCCCGCCGCTTACCTGGAGCGTGCCGGTGTCGCCCCGGCAAATGACCGGCGGAACCGCGAACGCTACCGGCACAGGCAGTGGGTGCACCGTCACCGTAACCGGCACGGTAGCCAGACATCCTTCTTCAATGACCGTAACCGTATAGGTCGTGGTTACGGCAGGGGCAATGGTAATTTCACTCCCCGTTTGCCCCGTACTCCACTGATACAGATCACCGCCTGAAACAGTAAGCACCGCAGATTCACCCGCACAAATCGTATCCGGGCTCGCTATGGCAACCGGTAGCGGGTTCACCAGAATGGTCGCTGAAGCAGAAGCCGTGCAGCCAAGATTGGTGACCGTAACGGAATAAATGGCAGTATTCAAAGGCGCCACGCTGATTGTTGCCGTGGTATCTCCAGTACTCCAAAGGTAAGTCGTGCCACCGTCGGCAGTCAGGATTGCAGTATCGCCGGCGCAGATGATGGAGGACGTTGCATTGATCGTTGGAATGGGCAAAGGGTTAACCGTTACAGTTACGGTTGTTGAAGCCTGACAACCGTTGCCATCGGTAGCGGTTACCGTATAGGTTGTTGTTGTTAAAGGCGTTACGACAATAGCGGCGCCTGTTTGGCCACCACTCCACGCATAAGTCTGACCGCCGCTTGCCGTTAAAGTCGTGGATTGTCCAATGCACAAGGTGGCGGGATCAGCCGTCGCAACCACCACCGGTAGTGGATTGACCGTCACCGTTACCTCAGCAGTATCCTGACAACCATTCGAGGTGGCGGTCACGGAATAAGTTGTACTGGCCACCGGCGTGACCACAATTGTTGCTCCCGATTCGCCATTGCTCCATTGGTAGGTATCGCCGCCGGTTGCTGTCAGCGTCGCGGATTGACCGGGGCAAATCGAATCCGGCGCGGCTGTCGCCACGGGAATCGGGAGCGGATGGACAATGACCGTAACCATTCCCGTATCCGTACAACCCACTTCGTTTGCAATAACCGTATAAGTAGTGGTTGCCAAAGGCGTCACCGTAATGGAAGCCCCCGTTTGGCCATCCTCCCAAAGATAAGTCGCGCCGCCGCTTACCGTCAAAATGGTAGATTCACCGACGCATAAGGTATCGGAGGCCGCAACGACCGTGGGCGTTGGCAAAGGGAGAACGNCCACCGTTATTTCTGCCGTACCTGTACATCCGTTATTGGTAACGGTAACCTGATAAGTTGTTGTGTTGGATGGCGTTACAGGGATAGACGCATCGGCCTGCCCTCCGCTCCACAAATAGGCGCTCCCTCCGGCAGCCGTCAGCATTGCAGATTGCCCGGCACAGATCGTATCCGGGCTGGCGCTGGCAGTCGCATTCAGGGTCGTATCAACGGTGACGGTTATGCTTGCAGAACCGGTACAGCCATTTTCACTGGCCGTAACAAAATAGGTCGTGGTCGCAAGCGGCGTTACAACAATCGAAGAATCCGATGCTCCCGTACTCCAGCTATAGATACTTCCCCCCGAAGCCGTCAGTGTCGAAGCCTGGCCCGGGCAAACAACCGCCGGGGATGCTGCAACACCGGGGACTAAATCGCTGCTCACCGAAACAGTGACCGCCGCTACGTCCGTGCAACCATTGCCGGTAACCGTGACGGAATAGGTTGTAGCGGTTGCAGGGCTTACCGCAATAACGGCATCCGTTGCGCCCGTGCTCCAGAGATAAGTGCCGCCACCGGTTGCAGTCAGGTCGGTCGTCAGTCCGGGGCAAATTGTAGTAAGACCCGCCGTAGCCGTAGCGGTGACGGTGTTGACGAACAAGGTCACCGATGCTGTCGCAGCACATCCATTGCTGCTTGCGGTTACGGTGTAAGTGGTGGTATCAAGTGGGGAAACCGTAAAATTAGCGTCCGTCTGGCCCGTATTCCAACTATACGTACTGCCGCCACCGGCCATCAGTAAGGCCGTCTCTCCCGCACAAATAACCCCCGGATTGGCAACAGCCGTGACCGCAGGTAATGGGATAACGGTGACTGTTGTAGATGCCGTTGCCGTGCAACCATTATTGGTCACCGTTACAGTATAAGTTGTTGTTGAATTTGGGACTACTGAAATGGCCGAACCACTTTGGCCGCCATTCCAGGCATAGATTCCACCGCCTGTAGCTACCAGATTAGCCGTTTGCCCGGCGCAGATGGTATCAGGGGTGGCGATGGCAACAGGCACTGGTACTGGATTGACCACGACCGTTACCCCGGTGGTTGCGGTGCAACCATTGGCCGTCACCGTCACCGTATACGCGGTGGTTGATGCAGGCACTACCGAAACAGCGGCGCCGGACAGGCTTCCACTCCACTGGTAGGCGCTGCCGCCTGTAGCCGTCAAGATCGCGCTTTGGCCGGCGCAGATGGTAGCCGGTGATGCAACAGCAGTTGGCACAGGGATTGGATTGACGGTAACGGTCACATTAGCGGTTCCGGTGCACCCGTTATTCGTTGCCGTTACACTGAAAGTCGTGGTTGCTGATGGCGCAACGCTGATGGAAGCACCAGACTGGCCGGTACTCCAGGAATAAGTGCCGCCGCCGGTCGCGGTCAGGGTTGTAGACTGGCCGGCGCACAAAGTACCGGGGCTGGCCGTAGCCGTCACCGGAAGATTGGCATCAACGATGACGGTAATGGATGCAAAACCAGCGCACCCGTTATTGGTAGCGGTTACCATATAAGTCGTTGTCGAAGAAGGATTTACTGTAATTGAAGCGCCGGATTGACCGGTACTCCACGAATAGGTATTGCCACCGCTTGCGGTCAATACCGAAGACTGGCCGGGGCAAATTGTGGCGGGCAATGCCGTAACCAAAGGTGTCAACACGCCGCTGACCGACACCGTGACCTGCGCCACATCCGTACAACCATTATTGGTGACGGTGACCGAGTAGGTGGTCGTTGTTGCCGGGGCCACTGAAATAGACGACCCCGATTGCCCGGTACTCCACAAATAAGTGCCGCCCCCCGTAGCCGTCAGCGTAGCAGAAAGCCCGGGGCAAATGGCGGATGGCGAAGCTGTGGCTGTGGCAACAATCGAATTGAGGTTCACCGTAACCGTTGCTACATCCGTGCAACCATTATTGGTCACGGTAACTGAATAGGTGGTCGTCGCCGTTGGAGCCACCGCAATCGAAGCGCCTGTTTGGCCTGTGCTCCACAGATAAGTCCCTCCTCCCGTAGCCGTCAGGGTAGCAGAAAGGCCGGGGCAAACAGCCGACGGGGCAGCCGTTGCCGTAGCAACAACTGAATTGACATTTACCGTCACGGTTTCCACATCCGTGCAGCCGTTATTCGTTACGGTGACCGTATAGGTAGTCGTTGTGGTTGGGGAAACGGAAATTGAAGCGCCTGTTTGCCCGGTACTCCAGTTATACGTGCCGCCGCCCGTTGCCGTCAAAACGCTGCTTGCGCCCTGGCAAACCGAAGCAGGGCTTGCTGTAGCCTGTCCGTTAACCGCGGCTAACGATACCGTCGTATTGGCCACAGCAGAACAACCATTGTTAGTGACGGTGACCGTGTAATTTGTGGTTGCAAGCGGAAATACGACAACGCTGGCGCCGGATTGTCCGGTGCTCCATAAATAAGTGCCGCCGCCGCCTGCCGTCAGCAGTGCGGAGCCTCCGGGGCAAACAATTAAGGGATCAGCAACAGCAGTGGCGCTTACTGTACCGACAGTAACGGTCACATTCGCAACGTCCGTGCAGCCATTGTTGGTCACGGTAACTGAATAGGTGGTCGTAGCCACCGGAACGACCGTAATCACAGCGCCGCTTTGCCCGGTACTCCAGGTGTAGGTACCGCCGCCGGTGGCGCTGAGTTGTACCGGCGTTCCCGAACAAGCTAAAGCAGGATTGGCGGCAGCAGTTGCCGTGGGTGAATTGACTGTTACCGTCACATTGGCAACATCCGTACAGCCATTGTTGGTGGCCGTCACGGAATACGTAGTTGTTGCAGCAGGAAAGACATTAATGGAGGGGGCGCTATGCCCGGTACTCCAGCTATAAGTACCGCCACCGGTCGCCGTAAGCACGGTAGCAGCGCCTTCGCAAACTAAAGCAGGATTAGCCGTAACCTGGGTATTAACAGGCGTTACTGTCACCGTCGCATTGGCTACGTCGGTACAACCGTTGTTGGTCACGGTAACGCTGTAAGTCGTTGTTGAAGATGGAAATACGAATATATTGGCCCCCGACTGCCCGGTACTCCATAAATAAGTGCCGCCACCGGTTGCAGCTAATAGGGTCTGTTCCCCGGCGCAAATTGTGAGCGGATCGGCAATAGCCGTGGCGGTCGCTGAATTGACGGTGACCGTCACTCCGGCGATGTCCGTACAGCCGTTGTTGGTGACGGTCACCGAATAAGTCGTGGTGGCGTTTGGAACAACCGTAATCACAGCCCCGCTTTGCCCGGTACTCCAATTATAGGTGCCGCCGCCGGTCGCGCTGAGTTGTACCGGACTCCCCAAACAAACGGAGGCCGGATTGGCCGTAGCCGTAGCATTTGCCTGATTGACGGTTACGGTTACATTGGCGACGTCCGTGCAGCCGTTGTTTGTGACCGTCACCGAATACGTAGTTGTAGCAAGCGGGTTAACCGTGATGACGGCGCCGCTTTGCCCTGTACTCCAACTGTAGGTGCCCCCGCCGGTTGCGCTGAGTTGTACCGGGCTACCCAAACAAACGGAGGCCGGATTGGCCGTAGCCGTAGCATTTACCTGATTGACGGTTACGGTCACCGTGCCTGTTGCCGAACACCCGTTATTCGTTACGGTAACCGAATAGGTCGTGGTGGATGTTGGTGAAACGGTTATCATGGCGCCGTTTTGCCCGGTACTCCAGGCGTAAGTTCCGCCGCCGGTGGCTGTTAACTGCGTAGACTGGCCTTCGCAAATAACTGCGGGGTTGGCCGTAGCATTTGCAATTGGAGGGGAGCTGGGATTGAGGGTAACCGATTCAATGTCTTCACACCCGCCGTCAAGTTGGGTGACCGTGACCGAATATGTTCCCGGCGCTAAATTAGAAGCGGTGGATCCGCTCAATGAAGCCGGATTCCAGGTGTATGTATAACCAGGCCCCGATGGCGATACGCTGACGCTCCCGTTGTTTAGCCCGCAAGTGGGCTGGGTAGCAGTTAAGTTGGCTACCACGGAAAAACTGGGATTCAGCGTAACCGCAACGTCATCGGTACAACCGGTTGCAAGTTGCGTGACGGTGACCGAATAGTTTCCGGGGGCCAGATTAGTTGGGTTGGAACCGGAAACCGAAGGAGGGTTCCAGGTATAAGTATACCCCCCGCCGGAGGGCGATACGCTGATAGCCCCGTTGTTCAACTGGCAGGTGGGCTGGGTTGGGTTGGCTGTGGCCGTAAGGGGGGGGCTCGGATTCAGGGTCACCGTAGCATCATCCGTACACCCTGTGGCAGTTTCTGTAACGGTCACCGAATAAAAGCCTGGCGGCAAATTGGATGGACTTGAGCCGCTGACCGAACCCGGACTCCAGCTATACGTATATCCAGCGCCGGAAGGCGATACGCTGATGGAACCATTGTTCAGGCCGCAGGTGGGTTGGGTTGGCGTTGCCGTAGTGGTAATGGCAGCACTGGGATTCAACGTCACGGCGGCATCATCCGTACACCCTGTCGCCGTTTGAGTGACCGTCACCGAATAAAAACCCGGCGGCAAATTTGTCGGATTTGAGCCGCTGACCGAACCCGGACTCCAGGTGTATGTATAACCAGCGCCGGAAGGCGATACACTGATGGAACCATTGTTCAGGCCGCAGGTGGGTTGGGTTGGCGTTGCCGTAGTGGTAATGGCAGCACTGGGATTCAACGTCACCGCGGCGTCATCCATGCATCCGGTAGCCGTTTGAGTGACCGTCACCGAATAAAAACCCGGCGGCAAATTTGTCGGATTTGAGCCACTGACCGAACCCGGACTCCAGGCGTATGTATAACCGGCGCCGGAAGGCGAAACGCTGATCGAACCATTATCCAGGCCGCAGGAGGGCTGGGTTGGGGTTGCGTTCGCGGCCACAGCCGTACTCGGATTCAACGTGACGGAAGCTGTTCCCAAGCAACCGGTAGCCGTTTCCGTAACGGTAACGGTGTAAGTACCCGGAGCTAAGTTGGAGGGATTGGATCCGCTGACCGAACCTGGCGCCCAGGCATAAGTATAACCGGCGCCCGAAGGCGATACACTGATGGAACCATTATTCAGGCTGCAGGAGGGCTGCGTCGGCGTAGCGAATACCATCAGCGGGCATGGCAGACAACTGCCGTCGTCAACATTTGCGAGGGGATTGTAATTGGGGGCATTGGGATTTGTGCAACCACAAACAATGAGCCCGGGAAAATTCAGCGAGAGGTTTTCAACTACCCCATCATCTAATAGAGCATGATCGCCGATACAAATTTGCGCAGTGATGATTCCAGGCGGGCACGCCGCCCACAAAGCTGCAAATGTAGTGATACCTGGCGTTCCCACAGCACAGCCATCATCAGCCGTAATCCCATAACTACCGCCACCTATTGCGATGCCATTTTCCGGATCAGCGCCGCCGCCGTCCGAAAAAGAAACGTTAACGGGCGAACCGAACGAACCAATGTCTCCTCCATTGCCAACCGCTCCCCCCACACAGTTATTTACGGCACCGGGGCGTTGCATGACATTCAGGGTATTGCCACAGGCATTGACAAAAATACTCAGATCTCCCTGCCAGGTATGTTCAAGCAACATGGACATGCCCGGGGGGTAACCCGCTATTGCCGGATCAAACATGAAGGTCACACAGTAGGCTGTTGCAGGATTACCGTCAACGGGTGTAGAAGCGTCCGGCAGGGAGATGCTCGGGGTAACACATTGCCCCATTATGAAGTTATTCACAATAAGCAATAGCGCTAAAATCCGGAAGAGGTGTAGTAGTGTGCTCATAACCCAACATAAATTAATCTACTTTGCGCGACCCCAAAACCGTTTCGGATGCCGCAATAGCATTATTCAGGCGCTCCGCTCCCTTGCCACTGATGATGGCATATTTTGCGTTCATCGCTTCCAGCGCCAACACGTATTTTTCAAATAATACTTCCCGCTCGTTTGGGTGCTCGCGCAGAGGGTCGTCTTCCCACGGCATATCAATGTTACAAAGCAGGTAAAGATCATAAGGACGAATCCGCAATTGCGCATCTATCCACGGATCACAGAAACCGTATTTGTGTTCCATCCAGATTTTGGGAACTAAAAGGTCAGTGTCGCAAAAAAGCAAACCATTGGCATATTTTTCCCAGACCGCCTCCCACTGCACCTGGGCTTGCGCAATGTGGAGGATGTCTTCCGGCAAATAGGGGCGCGATAAGTGGTTCAGGTAATACCGGGCGTATTCCGGCGTCCAGATGGTGCCGAAATACGCCGCAAGCGCTCGCGAGAGCGTTGATTTTCCGGTGGATTCCGGGCCGGTGAGGACGATCTTAATCACTTATCTCAGCAGGGTAATGTCGCCTTTTTCCTGAAACTGCAGCTCGCTTTCTTTGATTTTATAAACCAGCACGTACACATAAACATCCGAAGGTTGCGCTTCCCCATCCAGGGTGCCGTCCCAGCCGTTTGCAGGATTCTGGGTTCTGAAAACCTCTTTGCCCCAGCGATTAAAAATCTGAAGGTCAAATTCGCGGAAAACACAATCATTAAGCACCTTAAACGCATCATTCCGTTCATCTCCGTTTGGCGTAAAAGCTTTNGGTGTCATCGGGTCACAAGGGCAATCTTCTTCCCGTGGTACGTCGTAGGTNTAGGTTACCTTTTGGCCGCAATCATTGACTTCCGCCATNTATGTTCCNAGCTCAGACGCCTCAAAAACAGGATCAGTAGAGTTATCCTGCCAGCGGTAAGTTGCCGAAGGCCTGCCTTCAATGGTCACATCCAGCAACACTTTTTTACCCAAACAAAGCCCCGCCGTTCGGTCTTCTTCGCGGTCTTCATTATCCGGATCAGTACAATATCCGCCAAGTTCGGTATCTGACAAGGCCCGATTGTAAAACCGAAGGTTGTCGAGGCTGCCATTGAGCGACTGGTAATCTGTGAAGCACCCGCCGATGCAGTCCTGGTTCTGGCCGATGGCTAACGTGTTGACGCTAATCTGCAGGACACTGTTTTCGGTTGCACCGGGGCCGGTTTTAACGCCGTTGAGGTAAAGGTCTACGACATTATTCCGCCGGATCACCTCAATGCAATACGATTGCTGCAGGTTGAATGAAACGTTGGGCACCGCGTAGGTATTCCCGTTGATGGTAATCAGGAAAATGTTTTCTGAAGCGTCATAAGCCAATACCAAGGCTTTTAATTGGGCGGCACTGGTGCCACTCAAAATGGTATTGAGCGGGGTTTGCGGCGAACCGGTTGTATTAAAAGCCGTAAAAGTGACCTGGAAAGCGATGCTAAAATCGGATAGCCCGTTCAGAAAAGTGCCAGAAACGAACAAGGATGAACTATCGTCGCGGGGGATTTGCAGGGCAGTATTGATCGTAGCACTTCCCGTTAATGTCCCGTTGTTGGCGTTTGCCGTTAAGTCGTCGGTGCATCCGTCGAATGAATAGACCGCGAGCAACCCCTGGTTGAGGGTATTTTGGGCTTGAAGAAAAAAGGTAGTCAATACCAGCAAGAGTACGATTCTGATTTTTGCAGTCATCATGGGAAAAAACTTTGAGTTGTATAAATTAGGGCGGCGTAACGTGCCAAATCAAAGGCAATATTAGCTGAAATTAGCGGTTTTGACAAACTGCAGGAGGGGGACATAAAAAAAGCCCTGACTTTTTAGGTCAGGGCTTTAGCTGTAGGGGAAGGATTCGAACCTTCACGAGGCAGTTAGCCATAACACAAACCTGAGTGGTCAACCCTGGTCAGCCCCGCGTGAACGGGACCGGCTCTATGCTACGTTTATCCTGTTGTTCCTCACCCCCGAGACAAGAGGGTATGGCTGCCTGTTTCATCACCCCACAGTATTCAAATATTGTTTGTCGCTTTCGACATTGCAAATGTAAAACGAATTGCTCGTTCTTTGCAAATTATTTCACAAAAAGATTTAAAAAATACATTTCATTCAAAAAACAACAGAAAACATTAAATGATTATCAAAAACAAGAAGGTCTGCCCCCTCGTAGATGCGAAATTTTCAACCGGCTCAGAGCTTGTTGAGGAAAACCCAACGAAGCTCTTAAAAATCACCCTGCACCGATTGCCCAACGCATCAATCCGGCACAAATAATAGCGCCATAAGTCCCCAGCGCATACCCCAAAACGGCCAGCAATACCCCAACGGACGCCAGCGACGGACTAAACGCTGAAGCAACCACCGGCGCTGAAGCCGCACCGCCAATATTGGCCTGACTGCCCACTGCAAAAAAGAAGAACGGCGCGCGAATGAGCCGTGCAACGATGATCAGCACCGTGGCATGGATGAGCATCCATATCCCACCCACAGCAAAAAGCCCTGGTTTATTGAATACGTCTCCCAAATTCATCTGCATCCCGATGGTGGCTACGAGGAGGTAGATGAAAATGCTGCCCCACCTCGAAGCGCCAACGCCTTCCAACTGCCGGAACTGGGGAACAAAAGACAACAGTAGTCCGATCGTTGTTGCAATTACGACCACCCAGAAAAAATTGGAAAGGATTGTGCTGAGTCCATTGTCTACCAGCGCACCTTTTTTATAGCCTTCTTTGATCACTGTTTTGGAAACAAAACTGACGCCGCCTCCTGCTGCGCTGATCATCCCGCCGCTTTGGCGTTGTATGGGCGCCAGGGTATCGTAACGGCCTTCTGTGATGAGTTGCGCGGTCGTATCCTGACCGGCAATTACATGCTCCCGGTATTCAAAAACACCTTTAGTACTTTCGTTGTAAGCTTTCAGGGGTTTGATAAAACTTTCAGCGCCCCAGTGCGACAACCCTACCCCGCCAAACGCAACCGCCAGCATCACAAAGAGCGATTTGGTGTCGGGAATCCGGGAAACACTGGCCTGGTAGTTCGCTATTTTTTCTTTAACTGCTTCAATTGCGGAGCTATCAGCCCTGAAAAAGCGATCCATCCGATCCGAGATACTTGCCCCGTACAACAAAAAAGCCATCCAGATATTGGCAACAATGATGTCCACCACGACCATGGAAGCAAAGAGGTTGTTGTCTACTTCGTAAATAATTTTCATAGCGGCCTGATTGGCGCCGCCGCCGATCCAACTCCCGGCAATGGTGGAGAATCCCCGCCACATTTCATCGGGGCTTACTGCCGACAGTGCACCTGGCATCACATTCGCAACAAACAACAGTGCAACCGGGCCGCCCAAAATGACGCCCAGCGTTCCTGCCAGAAACATAATCAAAGCTTTCGGGCCTAAGCGAACGATCATTTTCAAATCGGTGCTGACGCAAAGCAGAATCAAACTCGCGGGCAGGAAATATTGGGAGGCAACCGTATAAAGCTTGGAACTTTCGCCGGAAATCAAGCCCAGCGGCCAGTGCAGCAAGGCGGGTATGGCGTAGCACAGAAACAGCGCGGGAACGTATTTGTACAAAGTTTGCCACCCGCGGGACTTACTGGAAGACGTGACAAAAACTAAGGCAAGTACCGTGACTAATAAGCCGAAAACGATGGCATCGTTGGTAAAAAATGGTTTCATGTTCGAGTGGTTAGACGTTGGACTTAAGATGTTAGATTTCATTAGGCACATCGCAAGGATAGACAAAACTTTTCCTTCTGCCAAATTGGGCTTCTATTTTTCATCAGAATCCCGCTGTTTCAGAAAGACTTTGACCGGCGACAAAACAATCGTTAATTTCGCGGCGTTTCACTGTCCAAAGCGAATTTCATGCACGATATTGAGCCATACCACCAATGGCGCGACCGCTACATAGCCTCCGAAGACGACCGCTCCCCACTCTATGGCAGGTCGTACGACGAGTTTTACTATACCCAAAAAGTATACAACTATTTTATTCATCCTCAATGGGATGACTTCGGCTCTCAGACACTTTACCTCAAAGTTTTGTTTGCCGACTACGAAGAGGGCTACGCCATTATTGAATTAATCGGCGAATGGAACGACTGCCTTTACAACGACATTATGTACCTCAAACGCGAGGTCATTGACCACATGGCGGCGGAAGGCATTTCAAAGTTCATCCTCATCTGTGAAAATGTTTTTAACTTTCACGGTTCTGACGACAGTTACTACGAAGAATGGTACGAAGAAGTCTCGGAAAATGACGGCTGGATTTGCTGCGTAAACACGTTCCGGCACGTTGCCGACGAAATGCAAACAACACATCTTCAATACTATGTCAATTTTGGAGCGGCTTTTAACGACCTCCACTGGCGCCCCTGGAAACCTAAACTCTTTTTCAAAACCATTGAAAAGATCATCAATAAAGAAACCAAAATGATCGGGCAGGGCGTTGGGGATTGGGAGTGAGGATTTGAAAATTTGAAAATTTGAAAATTTGAGGATTTGAGGATTTGAAAATTGGGTGGGAAGGAAAATCAAGGTTAAAGGGGAAAGTAAAAAGGTTAAAGGGAAATTCCAGAATTGATGGTAATACGTAATCCCTACTTTAACCTTTATCCTTTCTACTTTAACCTTAAAAAATCTTAATCAACTATAAATCAATAACATGTCAAACACCCACCGTTCCGGATTTGTAAACATCATCGGCAGGCCCAACGTAGGCAAGTCTACCCTGCTGAATGCGATGGTGGGTGAGCGCATGTCCATCATCTCCAATAAGCCGCAAACCACCCGCCACCGCATCATCGGGCTGCTGAGCGACGAAGATTTCCAGGTCGTTTTTTCCGATACGCCGGGCATCATCAGCAAGCCGTCTTACAAAATGCACGAGGCGATGAACCGCTTTGCGCATTCCACATTTGAAGATGCTGATCTGATGCTGCTGATGACGGAACCGGGCGAAAAATACGAAGCCACCGACCCCGTATTGGTTCGGTTGGCCAAAGTGGAGGCGCCCAAATTTTTAGTTTTGAATAAAATTGACACCCTGACGCCGGAAAAAATTGAAGCCTGGGTCGCTCAGTGGGCCGCGCTGTTTACTTTCGACCGCGTGATTCCAATCTCCGCGCTGGAAAAAATCAATACCGATGTGCTGCTCAAACACATCATCGAAACCTTGCCGGAAGGGCCTGCTTATTACCCCAAAGATCAAATCACCGACCGACCGGAGCGCTTTTTTGTCAGTGAAATCATCCGCGAAAAAATATTCCTGCAATACGAGCAGGAAATCCCGTATTCCTGTGAAGTAGTGGTGACCGATTTTAAAGACACCGAAACAAAAGAAGGACTGCCTCTGGCACGCATCAGCACGGTTATTTTTGTTTCCAGAGAATCTCAAAAACCCATCCTGCTGGGCAAAAATGGAGCCGCGATGAAAAAATTAGCCACCGCAGCCCGCCAGGACATCGAAATATTCCTCGACCGCAAGGTGTTTCTCGAAGTCCACATCAAAGTCCGCGACAATTGGCGCGATGATGAACGGGTGCTCAAGCATTTCGGTTATTCAGGCAGTTAAGTGTCTGTCCATTTAGTTCGGTAGCTGGATTGTGGTCGGTGTCCCGTAGGGACTTAATGTCGGTAGCTCCGAAATTTTGTTGGTTTGTACGTGCCGTAGGTACGCAATACCGGTATTAGATTACGTACCTACGGCACGAAACGGAACATTCAATGATTGTTCTACCGACATCAAGTCCCTAAAAGGACTAAAAAGACAGACACTAAATAGACATAAAAAAAACGAATTGAAAAATCAAACGCCATGCCCAATACCTACGTCAGCATTCGCAACATCAAATTCCTGCTCCACGAAGTTTTGGAAGCCGGCAAACTGAATCGCTTCGATTATTTCGCCGACTACGATGCCGAGGCCATAGATATGGCTGTGGAAGCTGCGCTGCAAATCGGCGACACCCATCTCTATCCTATTTACCGGGAGATGGACAAAAATAAAGCGTACTACAAAGACGGCGAGGTGCATGTACATCCGGGTTTGCGGCCTGCCATCAAAGCCATTGCGGATGGCGGATGGATTACAGCGCCTTTCGACTACGAATCCGGCGGACAACAAATGCCTTATACCCTGTTGAATGGTGCGTTACTCATTTTTTATGCAGCCAACGCCAACGCGGCCTCCCATGCATTTCTAACCCAGGGCGCTGCCCGGCTCATCCGGAATTTTGCTTCGGAAGACCTGAAAACACGCTACCTTCCCAATATGTACAGCGGTGACTGGCAAGGTACCATGGCCATGACCGAACCCCAGGCGGGTAGTTCGCTAACCGACTTGACGACCAGTGCTGAACCGGCCGAAAACGGCGCTTATAAAATCAAAGGTCAAAAAATATACATTTCCGGCGGCGACCACACGGCAGTAGACAATGTAGTACACCTGCTGCTGGCGCGCATCAAAGGCGCGCCGCAGGGCATCAAAGGCATTTCTCTTTTTGTGGCGCCCAAACTGCGCGACGAAGGCGGTAAATTGGTTCCGAACGACGTAACCACCGCCGGCATATTCGGCAAAATGGGGCAAAAAGGCTACGTGGCCGCCCACCTGATGCTGGGTGAAAAGGAAGACTGCTTAGGGTATCTCGTTGGCGAGCCAAACCACGGACTTTCCTACATGTTCCAGATGATGAACGAAGCGCGCGTCGCCACCGGCATTTTGGCAACTGGCACGGCTTCTGCGGCCTATTACGCCTCCCTGAAATACGCCAACGAACGGGCACAGGGCCGCCATCCTTCCCAAAAAGACCCCGCGTTGCCGCAGGAACTGATCATTGAACACGCCGACGTCCGCAGGATGCTGCTGTTCCAGAAAGCCATCACGGAAGGCAGCGCTGCCCTGCTTTTCCAATGCAGTTATTACGGAGACATCGCCGAGGTGGCTGAAGGCGATGAAAAAGAACAGGCGCATTTGTTGTTTGAATTGCTGACACCCATCGCCAAGTCCTACCCCGCCGAAATGGGCATCCAGTCCGTCAGCGCCGGGATGCAATGCCTCGGTGGCGCCGGTTATTGCGACGATTTTCCGTTAGAGCAACATTACCGCGATATTCGCGTAAATGCCATCTATGAAGGCACGACGGGCATCCACGGCATGGACTTACTGGGGCGGAAAGTGATGATGGCCGGTGGAAAAGCCCTGACGCTGTTTATGAAAGAAATCGTAAGTGAAATCACCAAAGCCAATGAAATTGAGTCTTTAAAGCATTACGCCGGGCAAATGACGGATTCGGCTTCCGCGTTGCACGAACTGACCCTTTTTCTCCTGAAATTGGCGATGAAAGACAAACCCGAAGTATTTTTGGCCGACGCGACGCTGTACTTAGAAAGTTTTGGCACGGTCACCATTGCCTGGATCTGGCTCAAACAAGCCATCGTTGCCGAAAAGGCGCTGCAACAAGGCGGCCTGTCTGATGAAGAAACCAATTTTTACCGTGGAAAAATTGCGGCTTTTCAATACTTCTTTGAATACGAACTGCCCAAAACCAAAGCGTTGAACGAGCGCTTGCGCAGCGATAATCGGATTACGCTGGAGATGGAAGCGGGGTGGTTGGTGTAGTGTACCTTTGAATAAGGGTATTTTTACCACATAGTTCACAATAGTTGTTTTCACATAGTTCACATAGAAACGCTGCTTTTTATAGACCAAATAAGGGCTATGTGGTCTATGTGAAAACTTCTATGTATCTATGTGGTAAATAATTACGAATAAAAAGCAATTTTCAATACCTAAAACAAAACAAATGCCCTACTACACGCCGATCAAAGGCATCCCTGACCTGATTACCCAAAAAAGAATTGTCTCCAAACTTTTGGAGTTGCGCAAAAAAATCAGCGCTGAAGTGCCTCCGCGCACGGCTAAGGAGACCCTGTTGCTCGCGACCTGGAACATCCGCGAGTTTGGCGACAACCGCTCGCAGGAAAGCCTGTACTACATGGCTGAAATCATTGAGGCATTTGACCTCGTGGCCATCCAGGAAGTACTCAGTAACCTGAAAGGCTTACAAAACCTCATTTCCCTGCTGGGAAAAAACTGGGACTACATCGTGACGGACGCCACGGACGGTTCGGCGGGAGGCGGCGAACGCATGGCTTTTTTGTTTGATACCAATAAAGTCAAATTCCGCAATATTGCCGGGGAGATTGTTTTGCCCGACAACCTGAGATTAGACGGCGATCTGCAATTTGCCCGAACGCCTTTTGTAGCCGCTTTTCAGGCCGGATGGTTCAAATTCAGCCTTTGCACCGTACACATTTTTTATGGCGAAGACAGCCCCACCAGCGCCGGTATGAAGCGCCGGGTGGACGAAATTGACGCCATTGCAAAGTGGTTCCAGAAAAAGGCTAAAAATGAAAACGCCAGCTATATCCTGCTCGGCGATTTCAACATCATTGACCCCACGCATACCACCATGAAAGCGCTGGAACAGAATAAATTTTACATCCCCGATCAATTAAAAACCAAACCCACCGACCTGGGGCAAACTAAACACTACGACCAGATCGCCTTCAAAATAAAAGAAGACGAAGACATGCTCATTTTTGACCGGGCAAATGGCAAAGCAGGGTCTTTTGCGTTCCAGGATGTCGTTTATAAAAAAGACGAAATGGCGGTTTACCGGGATAAATTCGAGGAGAAAAACACCCAGGGAAAAACGGAAGACGCCATCAACAAATACTATCTGAGCAAATGGCGGACTTTCCAAATGTCCGACCACATTCCGCTATGGGTGGAATTGCATATTGATTTTAGCAATGAGTATTTGAATAAAATCGAAGCGGGCGAGTAGTGGCGTCTGCTTTTATAGTCCGATAGCTGCGTTCATTTCGACTCGGCTTCGACTTACTTCGACTTCGCTCAGTACACGTCGCTCAACCGCCAGCTCAATGACCTCATGCTCGGCTCCAAAATTGGTCATTTAAGCGCAGTAATTGACTGGCTAGCAAGTACGTAAAAGTGCATGACTGGGGCGCGGCGGTATCGCGATTGGGTGCTGTTTTCATTCTATCGGGGTACGGGTGAAAAATCCCGAAGGGATTGAATGTGAATAGCCTCCGATGCAATCGGAGGTAAGGAAATGCGCCGGAAGCACGGGCAACCGCGAAGTGGTTGAATATAATGCCTTATTTTCTATTCATCTGATTAATTTAATCCCAAATAGTTAGACTTTTTTATTCAACCCTTTCAGGGTTGGGAGGTGTCTATATGGCCTTTTTCTCCCCGGATTGCATCCGGGGTTATTCACAGTTAACCGCTTCGCGGTTGCTCGCCGCTTCATTCTATCGGGATATTGGTAAAAAATCCCGCTAATGCATGCCTAGGCGGGGCATAACGCATCATCATTCATCCGTCAATATTTTGAGCAGCGCCAGCGTGTACTTTCGCGGGTGGCCTTTCAGTTGTTTAAAATCATCGGTATTGAATTGTATAGCAATCGCAACACCTGCTTCCGGGAAATATTCGACTTCTGTCAAATAGCCGGGAAACCAGCCGCCGTGCCCAAAACCTGTGCCTTTCGGCGAAGGACGGATTTGCATACCCATGCCGTATCGGTCGTCCTTAGACGTAATCGGCGCCACCACACCACTTTTCATGATTTCCAACGATTTGGCGGATAATACTTTGCCATTCATCAATCCATGAATGAACCGAACCCAGTCTGCAGTAGTGGAAACGTAGCCGCCGCCCATTTGCTCCATTTGCGGGTTGANGACGAAAAGCCCGTCCCGGATGGTGGCGCCTGAAAACCCGAACGGGCTGTCTGGCATGGAATATCCGCAGGCCAGCCCTTTGATTCGGCGGGAGTCAGAGGGTTTGGTATGGCGCATCCCCAACGGTTTCAAAATCCGGCGCTTGATTTCGGGATAAACGCTGCTGCCCAATATTTTTTCTAATGCCATGCCCAACAACAGGTAATGCGTATCGGCATACCCGAATTTTTCACCCGCTTTGTTGAGCGGCGCCTGATCCAGGGCGTAGGCGACCAATTCGTCCAGCGTCCAGTTTTTGTCAGGCTCTTCGCGGAGTCTTTTCATAAAATCGCCCAATTCGTAGTATTCCGGAACGCCGGCTGTGTGGTTCAGCAATTGCCGCAACGTGATGTCCTGCGCATTGGGCAACCGCGGATACCAGGGGCGTTCGCCGATGTATTTTTCCAATTTGTCATCCAAATTCAGGCGGCCTTCTTCCATCAGCAGCAAGGCAAGGGTGGCATAAAACAACTTGGGCGCACTGCCGGACAACAACAGGTCATTCGCCTTTAGCAGCGTTTGCTTTTCTACATTCGCATAACCCGAGACCACCGTATAAGGCGCCTGGTTGCCTGAAATGACGCTTGCGCGAATAGCAGGAAAACCACAGGCT
>Ga0056914_10000495_pt1 | contig 34293 bp, 28 predicted proteins | sample TNRBio252014_DNA_FD_55168 | JGI IMG/M metagenome (GOLD analysis project Ga0056914, IMG submission 55168) | Wastewater treatment Type I Accumulibacter community from EBPR Bioreactor in Madison, WI, USA - TNR Reactor_6/25/2014_ DNA | ecosystem: Engineered > Bioreactor > EBPR > Anaerobic-Aerobic >...
GTCGCGAGCAGGGCGTCGCCGATGAACTTGTCGATCATGCCGCCCTCCGCCCGCAGGCAGTCCTCCATCAGGGCGAAATGCTCGTTCAGCAGCGCCAGGGTCTGGTGCGCTCCGAGGCTCTGGGCGAGGCCGGTGGAGTTGCGCAGGTCGCAGAAGAGCATGGTGGCCCGCAGGGCGCGGGCATGAGGCCGGCCGTCGCCGCCGACCAGCATCCGGTCGGCGAGGCGCGGGTCGAGGTAGCGCGACAGCACGTCCGTCGCCTGTCGCTCCCGGCTGACGTCGTCGAGGACGACGACGGTGACCGTCGTGCCGGTGCCGCGGTCGGCGATGGGGAGGATGGTGGCGTTGACGTCCAGGCTGCGCCGGCCGAGCCGAAGGCTGGCGCCCATGGCGACCTCGGCGAGGCCGGTCGCTGCCACCCGCTTCGCCGCTTCGACGACCCAGGCGTTCTCGCCGCGGAAAATCTGGCGGGCCGGCTTGCCGATCACGTCGGCCAGGCGCCGCCGCAGCATCCGCAACGCCGCCGGGTTGCAGCCGACGATCCGCGCCTTCGTGTCGATGCCGACGATGCCGTCCGAGGCGGCCTGGACGACGGCGTCGCTGTAGCTCTTCAGGGTCGACAGGTCGGCGGAGCGCTCGACGGTCTTGAGCGCGATGCCCGCGGCCACGGCCAGCGCCGCCAGCCGCTGCGCCGAGGCGGGGCCGAAGCCGCCCGCGTGTGCGCCGGCCACCTCGAGCACGCCGACCGGGCCGCTCGCGGCCAGGACCGGCACGGCCATGGCGCCGTCCCGGCCGCGCACCAGCCTGCCCGCGATCATGGCGCGGCGGGCGGTTCGGCCGGGGCCGGGCGCAGATCGTGCCCCGCCGTCGGTGGCAACGGCATCCTGCAAGGTTCCGGTGTCGCCGTCGGTCAGGTAGAGGCCGGCCCGCTCGGCGTCGAACAGCCGCGCCGCCTGGACGACCAGGGTGCGCCACAAGGCCGCCGGGGTGCTGGCGGAGACGAGCGCCGCAAACAAACACAGCGCGTCCGCGGCCGCGTCGGCGGCCGGATCCGCGATGGCGTGAGGGTCCGGTGCTTCCCGCAGCGCCTGCGCCGGAAGGGGCGAGCCCGCCTCAGGCATGGGCGCCTCCGACGCCGCCGCAGCGGTCGCGGCTTGGCGCAACGGTGGCCGCGCTCGGCGGCCGCGTCCGGGGGAGGGCGTACCCATCCGCGACCATAGGCGCGGAGTGGTTTCGGGATCGTTGCTGTCGCCGCACCTGGGTCCGGCGACGGACGTTAGGCGACGGCGGCTCGCGGTCGCAGCGGGGAGCTCGAGGTCCGGATCAGGAGGCCGGCGGCGGGATCCGCTTCGCCCGGGTTCCGGCCTTGCGCGTCGGCTTCGCCGCGGCCTTTGCCGCTGCCGCCGTCGATCCCGCGGCCGCGGAGGCCTCGGCGACCGCCGGGGTCGCCTCGACCACGGCGTCGCTGGCCTGGCTTACCGGCTCGGCCTCGGCCTCGGCCTCGGCCGTTGCCGGCGCCGCCGCGGCTTCGGGCGCAGACGGCGCGGAAAGGGCCTTGGCCGCTTCCTGGCTCGCCTCGACCACCGGTGCGCTGGTCTGGCTTACAGGTGCGGCCTCCGCCGGCGTGGCGCCCGGCGCCTGGCCCGGCATCATCCGCTCCGCAGCCGACTGCATGGTCGTGATGACCTCGCGCTCGGCCTGCAGCCAGTACTCCATGGCCATGCCGTGATGGCGGCCCGCCGACTCCCACATCAGGTAGGCAACTTCGCGCACGCGGTCCTGAATGTCTTTCACCAAGGCCATAATGTCCGTATTCACGCGTTATCCCCCGGGACGATCCCAGAAACCCGGCCAATCTAGCGAAGTTGCGAACGATGCGCATGGGAAAAATGCCTGCTGCCGCCGCACCATGTAGCAAATGACAACTTTGCATCCGGTGCCAGCCGATAGGATCGCTACTCTGGGCGGTGCCCCGCCTCGGCTTATCCTACGGAGAATGATCGCCTTGGCATCGAACGGAAAGGCGGGACGCCCTCGCGAGCGGTGGTACAACGATCAATCGGCGGCGCTGCCTTACCGGTGGTCCCCCTCGGGGCTCGAGGTGTTGCTGGTGACGTCGCGAACGACGCACCGTTGGGTTTTGCCCAAAGGCAGCGTCGGCGGCGGCCTGACCGCCTGCCAGGCGGCCGTCGTGGAAGCCTACGAGGAGGCGGGGGTCGATGGAAGGATCGACCGGACGTGCATCGGCGTCTACGGCTACACCAAGCGCAACGAGAAGAAGCAGAAGCGCTNCCTGGTCAAGGTGTTCCCGCTGCGCGTGGGGACCGTTCTTCCCGAGTGGCCGGAACGGCGGCAGCGGCGGCGGCAGTGGGTCAGCGTCGGTACCGCAGCGGCCAGGGTTCAGGAAGCGTCGCTCAGGAAAGTCCTCTCCGCGTTCGAGCGCCGGCAACTCCATCGGGCGCGAGGCCGATCGGAGCGGGCGCGTCCCGAGGAGCCATGCCGCTGTAGCGTCGGCCGCGCCCCGGCCTATATTCCCTGCGGTTTGCCGGTTGCGGACGAGGGAGTGGCTCCGGGTGACGGTTTGGAAGCAGCCGGACGGGCGTTCGGTTTCCTGCGAGGAAAAGATCAAGGTTCTTAACCAGAACCTGGAGGAGATCCGCCAGTCCTGTCAGGACGCCTTCGAGGACGCGCTGCTGATGGGCTGCGACGAGGAGCAGATCCGCCGGGTCTTCGCCGGCGTCGTCGAGTCGCTGACCAACCCCTACAAGACCAGGTAGAGCGACCGGCCGCCTACGGCGCGTCGTGTGCGGAGACCTGGGGCCTGGCGCCGGCCCGCGCCGCCGTTCTGGACCTGGCGGCGGCCTGCCGCGCTGCCCAGGCGGCGAACTCGTCCGCCGGCATGGCGCCGCCGCACTTGAGCCCCTGCACGAGGTCGCAGTCGGTCACCAGTGCGAAGCGGTAGAGGGCGTCGGTATCGACGCCGTTGGCGACGACGCGGATGTCGAGCCGGTGCGCCATCGCCACGATCGCGTCGAGGATGCGCGCCTGCTTCGGATTGGTCTGGGCGCCGAGGAAGAACGTGCGGTCCAGCTTGATCTCGCTGGCCTGGATGTTGCCGAGCTGGGCGAGCGAGCCGGAGGCGGCGCCGAACTCGTCAACCGCGACGGAGACCCCGAGCTCGCCGACCTGGCGCATCACCTCGATGGCGTCGGGGCCCTCGCGCAGCAGGCTGCGCTCGCTGATCTCGAGCTCCAGGCAGTCGCCGCTAAGGCCGTAGCGCGACAACGCGTCGCGCACCACGTCCGGCAGGTTCGGCTTCCGCCGGTGCCCGCCCGAGACGTCGATGAACAGCCGCCCGATCGCGAGGCCGTCCTGCCGCCACCGGCTCCACCGCCGGCAAGCCTCGTCGATGGCCCATTGCCGGATCGGTGCCAACAGCCCGGTCTCCTCGGCGCAAGCCAGGAACTGCTCCGGCGCGACCGTATCGAGTTCGGGGCTCCGCCAGCAAAGCACCGCTTCCGCGCCGGCCAGGCGTCGCGAGCGCACGTCGAAGATCGGCTGAAACAGCAGGTGGAACTCGTTGCGCTCCAGCGCGTGGCGCAGGCAGCTCTCGATGCGCATCTGCGCGGTGGCCTGCTCGTTCAAGGCCTCGGTGAAGAATTCGAAGGTGCTGCGGCCACGCTCCTTCGACCGGTACATGGCGACGTCGGCGTTCTTCACCAGCAGCTCCGGGTCGGCGCCGTCGTCGGGGAACACCGAGACGCCGATGCTCGCCGAGACGAAGACATCGTGCTGCTTAAGCACGAACGGCTGCGAGAACACCTGCAGGATCTTCTGCACCACCGGCTCCGCGTGGGCGGCGCTGGAGATGTTCGGCAGCACGACGGTGAACTCGTCGCCGCCGATGCGGGCGACCGTGTCCTCGCCGCGCACGCACCCGGTCAGCCGCTCGGCCGCCTGCTTCAGCACCTCGTCGCCGCTGGCGTGGCCGAGCGTGTCGTTGATCCGCTTGAAGTGGTCCAGGTCGATGAACAGCACCGCGCCTTTGTGGCCGTGCCGCTCGGCGCTGATGATCGCGCCGCGCAGGCGGTCCATCATCAGGAGCCGGTTGGGCAAGCCGGTGATGGCGTCGAACTTGGCCTGGCGCTCGAGCTGCGTCTCGTAGGCCTTGCGCAAGGTGACGTCGGCGACGGTGAGCTGGATGGCGGTCTCGCCCTTCCAGCTCACCCCTTGCGCCTGGGCCTGCAGCCAGACGGCCTCGCCGTTGCGCTTGTGCGCGGCGAATTCGCTGAGTTCGCCATGGCTTTCGCCGGCCAGCACGGTGCGGCGGATCTGGCGGTAACGCTCGTGCTCGAAGGGCGACAGCAGGTCCGCCACCGTCGGCAAGGCGAGGATGTCGTCGACGCTGGCGTAGCCGAACAGCCTGGCCAGGGTCTCGTTGGCGAACAGCGGCGTGTCGTCGCGCTCGATGAGGATGCCCAGCACGGAGCCCTCGACCAGCGAGCGGAACCGCTGCTCGCTCTCGACGACCGCCTGCTCCTGCAGCTTGCGCTCGGTGATGTCGAGCGAAACGGTGACGACCCCTTCCGGAACGTCGGTCCCGTCGCTCAGGGGCGCCTTCGTGGTCAGCAGGATGTGCTTTTCGCCCGAGGCGTCGGCGACGCTCTCCTCGAAGGCGCCGGGAAGCTCGCCTTGCTCCAGAAGCGTCCGGTCGATGGAGCGGTGCCGCTCGGCGTAGTCGGTCCCGAAGAGGTCGCCCAGCGTCGTTCCCTCCGCCGATGACGGATCGACGCCGCAGTAGCGCTCGTGCTGCGAATTGAGCAGCCGGATCCTTCCCTCCCGGTCGGTCGCGGAGATGAGCGCCGGCACGGTGTTGACGACGCGGCGGAGCTGCTCCTCCTTGCGGCGCATCTCGTCGGCGTGCCGGCGCAGGGCCGTCTCCAGCTCGCCCTCGAGGGCGGCGGCGCGTTTGCGGTCGGCGAGCTGGTGCCGCCTGAGGCTGAGCAGGTTGCGGGCGCGGATGCAGAACTCGCGGCCGTCCACGGGGCTGAGGAGAAAGTCGCTGGCGCCGGTGTCCAGGGCCCGGTAGCGGAACTCGCGATCCTCGTACGCTGTAACGACGATGATGGGCACGTCGCTGGCGGCGGGATGGCGGCGGCAGCGCCGGATGAACGCTTCGCCGTCCATGGTCGGCATGACGTAGTCGGTGACGATGAGGTCAGGCGGTGCGCCATCGAAGGCATCGAGCGCGCGAAGCGGATCGTCGAACGTCAAGACGACGACGTTCTCTTCCACCGCCTGCGCGAAGCGGTGGAGAATGCGCAAATTGATGATCTGGTCGTCGACGATATAAACGACAGTCATCTGATCCCGTACCCCCAACACCGCTTTGAAGCGCGGCTGCGAGCGCTGAGTCCCCCCTTTGGTTCTTCTAACGCCGGATCGTCGAACGGAAACCCCACCGTACCCGTTCTATGGCACAGACGCGGCGGCGTCAAAGGCCTCTGCCGGCCTCTGCCGCCAAGGATGCCGCCTGGGCTCCGACGTGCCTCTACAGGCTGATAACGCAAACGATCATCACATGGGGGCGTCTCGCTGCGGGATTGTTGGCGGTTGTGCCTGCCGGGCCACACCTTGACCCGGTCACATGCGGTATAAGATAACCCCTATGGGGCAAACTTGAAACCCAGAATTCACCAAAACCGCAACATGGAGGACATGCATGTCTTACGTTGCCGCTGCCAACGCCGGGTCCGACCGTTCCCAGAGGGGAGCCCGCCCGGATGGGCGGGATCTCGCCGACTTCCTGGCGGGAAAGGCGGCGCTGGGCGCCGCGGATTTTCCCGCCTCAGCCGCCGATGTGTTCAACCTCGACAACCTGCGGGTGACCTTCGACCGCAACCAGCGCATCCTCTGGTGGGCGATGCGGCCGCGCCGCCGGCCGAGCTTCACCGGCGAGCTGCTCGCCGACATGAAGATGGTCGCCGACGGCCTCGAGGCGCTGTTCGCGGCGCCGGCGGACGGTGATCAGCCCGTCGGCCACCTCGTCCTCTCCTCGCTCATGCCGGGCATCTTCAACCTCGGCGGCGACCTGTCCCTCTTCCTCGACCTCATCGAGCAACGCGACCGCCCCGGCCTGACCCGCTATGCCCACCATTGCGCCGACGGCCAGCACCGCATCGCCACCAACTTCGGCCTGCCGATCAGCACGATCGCGCTCGTCCAGGGCGACGCGCTGGGCGGCGGCTTCGAGGCGGCACTCGCCAACGACGTCATCATCGCCGAGCGCTCGGCGAAGTTCGGCCTGCCGGAGGTCCTGTTCAACCTCTTTCCCGGCATGGGCGCCTACAGCTTCCTCGCCCGGCGCATCGGCTCGGTCGAGGCCGAGCGCATGATCCTGAGCGGCCGCATCTACTCCGCGGACGAACTGGCCGGCATGGGCGTCGTCGACGCCGTCGTCGATGACGGGACGGGGCTCGCCGCGGTCTACGATCACATCGTCGCCTTCGAGCGCATCGGCCGGGCACGCCAGGCGGTGCTGCAGGCGCGCCGGATCGTCAATCCGGTCACCCACGACGAGCTGATCAGGATCGCGGACGTCTGGGTCGAGACCGCGCTGATGCTGTCGGCGCGCGACCTGCGCCGCATGCGCCACCTGGCGATGGCGCAGGACCGCCGCTGGGCGGCGCTGCAGCCGCGGTAGGCTCCTTCACCCAGCAGTTCGAGCCGGAGAAGCGAGCGGCCGCTCGCGGGTCAAAAATCATCCGGCGATGCGCTGTTGGACGGAGGGAGGAACCGGCGAAGCGGCCGCTGCCCGCGCGCCATAGCGGTCCACCTCACGGCGCAGCCGAGCCAGCTCCCGCTCCAGCCGGGCGATGTACTCCGTGCCATGGGCGCGCAGGCGCTCCTGGCTCATTCCCTGCAGCTCCTGGCAGTACCGGCGCAAGGCGTCGGCGCCGACGTTGCCCGCGGTTCCGCGAAGTGCATGCACCGCGGCGCGGAAGGCCAGCGCATCGGTCGCGCGCGCGGCGTCGCCGATCTGCAGCAGCAGCGCTTCCGAATTGACGATGAAGTCCTGAAGGATGGCAAAAGCGAAGTCCTCGCCGGGACCGCTGAAGGCCTTCAGCGCCTGAAGAGCCCGCGGATTGAGAACCTCCGCCTCGCCCGCCTCCGACATGCCGGCGCTGCCGGCGGCCTTGCCCTCGTCCACGGCCTTGCCCTCCTCCGTGCCGGTATCCGCCCGTCTGTCCACGCGCGCGGGCTCCGCCGCGGCGGCTTGACCCGCTTTGGCGGGGCGCGGCGCTCCGCCGGCCATCGCCGCCTCGATGGTCGCGATCAGCCGGCCGGGTTCAACCGGCTTGGTCAGGTAGATGTCGATGCCGGCGGCAAGCGCGGCCTCCTTGGTCTCGACGGTGGCGTCGGCGCTGAGCGCGATGATGGGGATCCGCGGCTGATCCAACGCGCCCATGCGGTAGAGCTTGACGACGTCGAGGCCGCTGATGCCCGGCATGTTGATGTCGAGGAGGACGGTGTCGAAGCTCTCCTGCGCCAGTGCGTCCAGGGCGTCCTCGCCGCTTTCCACCAGCGTGGCCTGGAAGCCGGCGCGTTCGAGGAGGCGCGCGGTGACCTTCCGGTTCACCGGGTTGTCCTCGGCGACCAGGACGCGAACCTCGCTGCGCCGCTTGCGCGCGGCATCGGCGTCGGCGCTCGCCGCCTCGTCGCCGTGCTCGCCGGCGCCGGGCGCGAAACAGGCGGCGGCGTGCAGCCCGCCCACCAGCGTCTCCTCCGCCGGCGGCCACGGCAGGGTGGCGAAGATGCCGGCCTCGGCCGCCGCGTCGTGTGCGCCGATGGCGAGGCCGGGGGCGGGCCCGCCTATGCGGAGGAACACCGTCGCGCCGATGCGCTGCTCGGCAAGCTCCCGCAGCCCCGGCGTCGCGGCGGCAACGTTGCCTTCGCCGCGGGCATCGACGATCACGACNAGCGGCGCGACGGTGGAGACCTCCCGGCTCAGCGCCGCCCGCGCCGCATCGGCGCTGTCGGCGGTGAAGACGACGATGCCGTGCGCCCTGAGGCGATTGCGGACGTCGTGGAGAAGGGCAGGGTCGTCGCTGACCGCGAGGATGCGGCGCGGCAGCGTCGGCGGCAAGGCTTCGGGATGCCGGGCCGGCGGGTACGGCATCTCCAGGCAGAACGTGCTGCCGCGGCCCGGCTTGCTCGCCACGGCCAGCGACCCGCCGCCGAGCTCGGCCAGGCTTCGCGAGATCGCAAGCCCGAGGCCGGTGCCGCCGAAACGCCGGTTCACGTCCTCGTCGGCGCGGGCGAAGCGCTCGAAGATGCGCTCGTGCAGGTGGGCGGGAATGCCGATGCCGGTATCGGCGACCAGGATGCGGACGCCGCCGGCCTCCCTCGGCTCGGCACGGACGATGATTGCGCCCTGCTGCGTGAACTTGAGCGCGTTGCCGATGAGGTTGGTCAGGATCTGGCGGAAGTGCCTGGCGTCGCCGTGCAGCCGCCAGGGCACCGACGGATCGACCTGCGCCGCCAGCCGGAGCATCCGTTCGCCGGCGCTTGGGCGAAAGATCGCGAGGACGTCGGCCAGGGCGGCGTGCAGGTCGAAGTCGGTGGCATCGACGACCGTGCGCTCGGCCTCGATCCGGGAGACGTCGAGGATGTCGTCGATGAGCGCCAGCAGGGTCGTCCCCGCCGTTTTTACCGTATGCACCATCTCGCGCTGATCCGCATCCAGCGGCGTGCCGCCCATCAGGTCGCTGGTGCCGATGATGGCGTTCAGCGGCGTGCGCAGCTCGTGGCTGACGCCGGCGAGGAAGCGGGTCTTGGCCAGGCTCGCCGCCTCGGCCTGCGCCTTCGCCTCGGTGAGCTTGCGGATCAGCGTCGCGGCGTAGCCGGGGAGAATGACCAGCGCCGCCAACAGGCCCAGCGCCAGCGCCCATTCCTGCATCCAGAACGGGCTGGTGAGCACGACCGCCGAGAACCCGACGGCGGCGAGGGCCACCGAGCCCGCGAGATAGGGCAGCCCGTAGCGGAAGCCGTTGCCCAAGGCGATCCACAGGTAGACGGCATAAAAGGGCGCGGCCGCCTTGCCGCCGAGGTGCATGAAGCCGGAGAGGACCGAGAAGTCGGTGATCATCGCCAGGATGCGCCGCCACCGCGACGGCGCCGGCCGGACGACGATCGCGGCCATGATCGCGAGCGAGATCGCCAGGTAGCCGCCGCCGAGGGCGACCAGCATCAGCGCGTGGCCGCTGCCGTCGGTTTCCTCGCGGGCGTGGATCAGCACGTAGAGGAACAGGATCGCGACGATGACGACGCGGACGGCGGCCTGCTCGTGCTCGCTGTCGGCGCGGGCGCCGAGGCGCGCGCGAAGCTCGGACAGGATCCTCACGGCCGGCGCGGCAGGCTCCTACTGCGGCAACAGCACCCGGTCGATGGGGATGATCACGCCGTTGTCGGCGACGATGTCGGCGGCCTTGCCCTTGCCGAGACCGACGACCGGCCCGCTCATCGCCCGGGCGTTGTAGACGGCGGTGTCGCGCTCGTCGATCATCGAGGCGTCCGCCGGCGTGCCGACGACGAGGATCGTCTGGCCTTGCGCCGTCTTCAGGAACGTCTGCCGCCCGGCGAGGTCGTTCGAGGTGAACTTGCCGGGGACCACGTGATAGCGGAGGACCTCGGCGAGGACCGACCGGTTCTGCGGCTGCAGCAGCGCCCGGTAGGTCTCGTAGGGCACGGTGTTGAAGGCTTCGTCGGTCGGCGCGAACACGGTGTACGGCCCGGGGCCGGCCAGCGTCTGCGTGAGCCCGGCCGCGTCGGCGGCAGCGAGGAGGCGGTCGAACCGGCCGGTCGAGGCGGCGGTCTCGACCAGGTTCGCCGCATCCGACGGCAGCGCTTGCAGCGAAAGCGGAGCGGCGGCGGCCAGCGCCAGGAGCCAGCGTTTCATTCGTGTCCTCCCCATCGAAAGTGTGCCAGTGCCTGCGCGGCTTAGGCCGGTCGCGCCGAGGCGCCGTCCGGCCGAACGATCCTACACTATGCCATCGGCGCGTCTTCGCCCAGCCTTGGCAAGCGAGAAAGGGGCCACCGTTCGCCCCAAAAGCGAAAGAGGCGCCCGGGAAGGGGCGCCTCGCGCACGCAGCAATAAGACGTCGGCGGCTACTTCTTCGGCATCAGCACCGTGTCGATGGCGTGGATGACGCCGTTGGAGGCGGTCACGTCCGCCTTGACGACCTTGGCGCCGTTGACCGTGACGCCGTCGGTCCCGTCGACGGAAACCGTCGAGCCCTCGACCGTCTCGGCCTCGGTGGTCTTACCCTTCAAGTCCGCCGCCATCACCTTCCCGGGGACCACGTGGTAGGTGAGGATCTGCGTCAGCTTCTCCTTGTTCTCGGGCTTGAGCAGGCTTTCGACGGTGCCGTCGGGAAGCTTTTCGAACGCCGCGTCCGTTGGCGCGAACACGGTGAACGGCCCCTTGCCCTTCAGCGTCTCGACGAGGCCGGCCTGCTTCACTGCCGTCACCAGCGTGTTGAACTGGCCGGCGCCGACGGCGGTGTCGACGATGTCCTTGTCGCTGGCGGCCTTGGCCGGGGCGCTCAGTACCGCCGCCGCCGACATCGCCGCAAACGCCACGGCCATCGTTTGCACGCGAAGTTTCTGCATCATCATGACGATTAGACCCTTCTCAGGTTGACCCGGTCTCACTCCTGGAAGGGCTACGCCCCTGGTCTGGCCGTGGATCAGCATTGGCGAACGCTCGGCCTCCTCGGCGAGGGTGATCGTCCGGTGGTTGACCCGGCGGACCTTGGCGAACTGATCGGGCCCGCGTCCCGTAGACGGCCAAGCGGCCGTCCGCCGCCCTGTCCAAAGCGTCATGGTGTTCGGGGTTTGGTGGGCGCACAAGGACTCGAACCTTGGACCCGCTGATTAAGAGTCAGCTGCTCTGCCAACTGAGCTATGCGCCCGCTCAACCCACCGCCGCCGGTATGGTGTCTTTAGCCCACGTCCGCGACGCGCAGACGCGGGACGGCAACCACCGACCGGACCGTTGTTATAGGCCATTGCGCCGCCGACTCAAGGCATCCCTGTTCGACAGGAGTTCGACCCGCTCCACCTTCGCCCGGCGCAACCCGACGATGCGGACATGCGCAAGGCTACGCGCGCCGACCGGCGGCGGGGAAGTGAGACGACAATTGGAGGATGGCCGGGATCAGGATGCGACCGCGGCCGCGGGTGCGCTGTCGGCGGTCGCCCGCTCCAGATAGGCGACGCAGCCGGCCAAAGTCGAAAGCTTCGGGTAGTCGGCGTCGGGGATCCGGATGGCGAACGCGGCCTCGAGGGCCATGACGAAGTTCAGGTAGTCGACGGAGTCCAGGTCGAACTGGTCGCGGAAGCTGTGCCTGGGATCCAGCCGATCGAGGTCGGCTTCCGGCGCTACGTCCTTCAGGACCGCGAGGATCCGGGCGACCAAGCTGTTCTGTTGCATGACCCTGTCCATGTTCCGCGACCGCACGCGGTGCGCCGAGGCGCCGGTGCGAGAAGCTCGGCGCGACGACGCGGCGGCAGGCTGCGCCCCGGGTCCCCTCAACATATTGCACCGCACCATTTCGCGCAACCTCCCGGCTCCCCCGGGGCCGCCTTTTCTCCACCGGCTGGGTTCTTTTCCGCGGCCGCGGGTTGCCCGACCGCGGCGAGCTCCGAAGTGTCCGAAGGCCGCGCCGGCTACGGCTTCAAACCCATGCACATTCTCGCGGATTTGTCTGTGACGAGCGGCGTTGACCCGTCCCGGGGTGCAGACTATGGTGGCGTCGCTGCGGGGTCGTGCGCGGCTGACGCAGGATCGGTTCCGCCGGGTAACGGCGCGGTGGCGGAGTGGTTACGCAGCGGCCTGCAAAGCCGTGTACACCGGTTCGAATCCGGTCCGCGCCTCCAGGGGCATTCCGGAGTAGCTCAGTGGTAGAGCAAGCGGCTGTTAACCGCTGGGTCGGGGGTTCGAATCCCTCCTCCGGAGCCACCTTGAGCCGGTCGCCCAGGACGTCGCTCAGACCTTTGTCTCAACGGGCCCTTCTTTTACAGGATCGCATAGGTCCGCGGCGCCAAGCGTGCGCTCGGGCCGTCACGCAGGCCTAGGCTCGGTCCGCTTCGCTCGCGGCCGGGGGCTCGCGCCTCGGCTCAGAAGGTTAGGCCGACGAACCCCAGCAGCCTATGCCACGGCCCGCCGAGCCAGGCGCAGAGGCGCCGCAGCGGTTGCGCCAGCGCCTCGCGGCGGTCGTCGAAGCCGTCGTCGCGGCTGGCGAAGTCGAGCGCCCGCTGCAGGGCGGCGCCGATCCGGTCGACGTCAGGCTCGGGCTTGTCCAGTTGATGCCGCGCCTCGTCGAGGGCGATCTTGATGAGGATCGCGTCGCCGGCGTGCAACCCGCCGAGAATACGCCATACCGCCGCGAGTTCCGCGGCCATGTCGACACCGTGCACCGCCGGCAGGCTGGTCTTGGCATAGCGGGTCGTGACGACGCCGCGCCCGGGGGCGAAGGCCGGCGGGAAGGCCCGGGAATCGTCCCAGGTAAAGCCCTTCCCCGGATCACCGGCCGCGGAGTACGAGTTCGGCATCCTTGCGTCCCTCTCCACATTATTATGGTCTGCTTATATGGTTCATTGCACACCGGCGCTGCTGCGCTGTCAAATCGTTTCACTTGCGCTGCTCTGCACTAAGGTCTTACTGCAGCGCACAAAGGATCTTCTTCCCTCGCCTTCGACCTCCCCTACGTCCGTGCATGGCAGGGTCGCGGGCCGGGCCGTGGATCGGGCCGCCGATAGCTGCTAGCCTCCTGCCCGAAGCTCGAAAGGCGGAGAGCGCCCGGCGCAACGGGCGAGAACGAAGCTTTCCGCCACCGCCGGTGGGGCCATGGCCACATGCGGCGGTCCGTCTGGGAGGAGAGGCTGGTCGTGACGTCCAATTCCGATGCGACATCCGTGCGCCGCCGTTCCGCCAAGGACGCGGCGGAGGCAGAGGCCATACACGGCGATCCGGCGATGCCGGCCGACGCGCCGGCGCCGGAGCCCGCCGAGCCACCCGCCGAGCCGCAACCCGAGCCGCGGGGCGACGGCCGGCTGCCGATGAGCGGCGTCCGCGTCATCGACGTCGGCACCTTCCTCGCCGGCCCCTACGCGGCCTCGATCATGGGCGAGTTCGGCGCCGAGGTGCTGAAGGTCGAGCACCCCATCGCCGGCGACCCGATGCGCCGCTTCGGCACCCAGACCTCGCGCCACGACGCGACGCTGGCGTGGCTCAGCGAGGCCCGCAACAAGAAGTCCGTGACCATCGACCTGCGCCAGCGCGAGGGCGTCGAGCTGTTCGTCAAGCTCATCGGCAAGGCCGACGTGCTGGTGGAGAACTTTCGCCCGGGGACCATGGAGGAGTGGGGGCTCGGCTGGGACGTGCTGAAGGAAGCGAACCCCGGCTTGGTGATGCTGCGGGTCTCCGGCTACGGCCAGACCGGACCCTATCGCCGGAGGCCCGGCTTCGCCCATATCGCCCACGCCATTGGCGGGCTCTCCTACCTGGCGGGCTTCCCCGGCGAAACGCCCGTCGTCCCCGGCACGGCGCCGCTCGGCGACTACATCTCAAGCCTCTACGGCGCCATCGGGGTCATGCTGGCGCTGCGCCACAAGGACCAGACCGGCCGCGGCCAGGTCATCGACGTCGGCATCTACGAGGCGGTGTTCCGGCAGATGGAGGAGCTCGCCGCCGCCTACGGCCTGTTCGGCAAGATCCGCGAGCGCGAGGGGGCCGGCAGCTTCGTCGCCGTCCCCCACGGCCACTTCCGCACCGGCGACGACAAGTGGGTGGCCATCGCGTGCACCACCGACAAGATGTTCGAGCGCCTGGCGGAAGCGATGGAGCGCCCGGAGCTCGCCTCGCACACCCTCTACGGCGAACAGCGCAAGCGCCTCGCCGCCCGCGACGAGGTCAACAAGATCGTCATCGAATGGACCCTCTCGCTCACCCGCGACGAGCTGATGGCGCGCTGCCTGGACAAGGAGGTGCCGGTCGGCAAGCTCAACAGCATCGCCGACATCTTCGCCGACGAGCACTTCCAGGCCCGCGGCAACATCCTGGAGGTCGCAGAGGACGGGATGAAGGTGGCGATCCCCGGCGTCGTGCCGACGCTGTCGGAAAGCCCGGGCCGGGTCACCAACCTCGGGCCGGCGCTCGGCAACGCCACCTACGAGGTGATGCGCGAGCTGCTGGAGCTTTCCGCCGCCGACATCGCCTCGCTGCGCCAGCGCAAGATCATTTAGGGCTGTTCGTGATCGGGTCGATGCGCTGTGCTTTACAACATCGTCATCGCGAGCCGCGCAGCGGCGTGGCGATCCAGAACCAGTGGATTGCCACGTCGGCTTCGCCTCCTCGCAATGACGGCGTCTCTGATCTGGATCAACTCGATGACATCTTGCGTAACGTAGGCGGATGCATGGCCGCGGGCCCCGGCAGGTTTGCCCTCACCTCCCGCTTCGCGAGGCGCTTCGCGGGGCCCTCCCTCTCCCGCTACTGTGGGAGAGGGTCGGGATGAGGGCCCTTGCCGCCTCGGCTCCGCCGACTTTGAAGATGCGCATTGCTGAAGCGTGCATGGCAAAGGACACCGGACATGGCTGATGGAGCCACGAGCAGCAACCTGCCCTTGAGCGGCATCCGCGTCATCGACGTCGCCACCGTGATCGCCGCGCCGTACACCGCCGCGATCATGGGCGAGTTCGGCGCCGAGGTGCTGAAGGTGGAGCATCCCGTGGGCGGCGACGCCTGCCGCCGGTTCGGCACGCCGACCAAGCGCGGCGACACGCTGACCTGGCTCAGCGAGGCCCGGAACAAGAAGTCGGTGACCATCGACCTGCACCGGCCCGACGGCGTCGCCCTGTTCAAGCAGCTCATCGCCCAGACCGACGTGCTCTGCGAGAACTTCCGCACCGGCACGCTGGAGCGCTGGGGCCTGGGCTGGGAGGTGCTCCGCGAGGTGAACCCGCGGCTGATCATGCTCCGGGTCACCGGCTACGGCCAGACCGGCCCCTACGCCGACCGCCCCGGCTTCGCCCGCATCGCCCATGCCGTCGGCGGCCTCGCCTACCTCGCCGGCATGCCCAAGGGCACGCCCGTCACCCCCGGCTCGACGACCCTCGGCGACTACATGTCCGGGCTCTACGGCTGCATCGGCGTGCTGATGGCGCTTCGTTACCGCGACGCCACCGGCCGCGGCCAGTACATCGACACAGCGCTCTACGAGTCGGTGTTCCGCTGCACCGACGAGCTGGTGCCGGCCTACGCCATGTACGGCACGGTGCGCGAGCGCCACGGCCCGCACATCGAGAGCGCCTGCCCCTACGGCCACTTCCCGACCAAGGACGGCAAGTGGGTGGCGATCGCCTGCACCACCGACAAGCTGTTCGCCCGCCTGGCCGAAGCCATGGGCCGCTCCGAGCTCGCCTCCAGCAGCCTTTACGGTGAGCAGAAGACGAGGCTGGAAAACCGCCACGACGTCAACGAGATCGTCCGCGACTGGTGCGGCTCGCTCAGCCGCGAGGAGGTTCTCGCCCGCTGCAACAGGACCGACGCGCCGGCCGGCCCGCTCAACAACATCGCCGACATCTTCGGCAACCGCCAGTTCCACGCCCGGCGCAACATGGTCGCCATCGACGACGGCGACATCGGCGAGACGGTGATCGTCCCCAACGTCATCCCCCGGCTGTCGGAGACGCCGGGGCGGATCGAGAGCCTCGGGCCCCGGCTCGGCCAGCACACCGACGAGGTCCTGAGCGGCCTCCTCGGCCTGTCCGAGGGCGACATCGCCGAGCTCCGGCAAAAGCGGGTGATCTAGGGAAAGCCGTAACCATGTTGATTGGCGCGGATGTAAAACACGTCATCGCGAGCCGCGAAGCGGCGTGGCGACGTAGGTCGGGTTAGCCGCAGGCGTAACCCGACGAATGATGGCCAATTATCCGTCGGATTATGCTTGGCCTAATTCGACCCACGGCCGCGTCGGCTGCGCCTCCTCGCAATGACGACGTTTTCATTTCGATGACACCCCGCCGGCGCCGCCGCGGCTCAAGGCGGCGGTAACAAGCGGAGGATGCCGCCGTAGTTCTCGTCGTCGGTGCCGATGAAGATCTCGCGCCCGCCGCTTTGCTGGCGGACGGCGAGGCTCAGGACCGCATGTTCACGGCTGTTCCCACGGCGCCGGCGTTCGTAGCGGTGGTGGACGACCAGGCTGCCGGAGCCGGCCGTCGGCGCTACTGGCGCTACTACTGATAGCAACTAAAAACTCGTGTGCGGTAGAAGATGGCGCTACTATTGATAACAACTAAAAAAGAGTGTGCGGGAGAAACAATGCGGTCGTGCAAGCAAGCATACATGAAGGTGGCCATGGCACTTTCCGCCGTTCTCGTGATCGCCGGCGGCGAGAGGGCACAGGCGCAGACGACGACGAGAACGCTTACCTCCAGTGACTTTGCCGCCGCGTCGCAGGCGGGCCGGCAGTTCAGCCTGGTGAACATGTCGGGAGCGGGCACCTCGTGCGGCTCCAGTCAGGGTGGTGGAAACCCGCGCGCGACGTCGACCTGGGCGTCGACCGGCGGCGGCTCGGCACAGGCCCGGTGCGAGCATCGCGGTTTTCAGGGCAATCCCCTCGTGAACGGCTGGCGCGTCGTTGGCGTGAATATCGTCCACGAGTGCCTCGTGCGGGTCGGCTCCAGCTGGCAAGTGCTCAACCCGAGCGAATGCTCGTTCAACGTGATCCAGAAGCCGGTCGTCGGCACCGCCGACATCGCCTTCGCGGTGGTCAATACCGTCAAGGGCAAGGCGCCCGGCAACCGCCGCGCGCGAACGACCTGGCAGATCGTGGTCGAGGGACCGGCGGAAACGTCCATGTGGCAGCTGCCGGCTCCCCTGCCGCCGACGCCCGTGGCCCCTCCGGATCCCTTTACGCTCAATTGGAGTGACTTCCGCGAGGGGGCCCGGCGGATGACGTTCCGCTGGCGCCCGGCCGACCAAGGGACCACGCCGACGGGCTACCAGTTCCTGTTCTGCCTGCCGGGCGCCTCGACCTGCGAGGTCTACTGGAGAGGGGGCGCGAGCGATACGAGCTTCAGCCCGATCGTCAACATGTACGCGCATCCAGGCGGCGAGCACTCGGTCACGTTCACTGAGCCGTCCGCCGGTGCTCCGCTGAAGGTGTTTCAGGAGGTTCCGCCTAACACGGAGTTCGTCCAGTGGCGGGTCCGGGCCTGTGCCGCCAACAACGCGTGCGGCGAGCCGAGCGAGGGGAGTGCGTTGAGGCGCGGGAACTGAGGCGGTTCGACACCGCGGTCATCGCGAGGAGGCGGAGCCGAAGCCGAAGCGGCAATCCATTGCTGGGCACTGGATCGCCACGCCGCTTTCGCGGCTCGCGATGACGCCACTTTGGTTTAGCGGTGGCGCTTGGCGCTTGGCGCGTCGTGGCCCAAAGAAAAAGGCGGGGCGCCAAGCTCCGCCTTCGTCTTCAACTCATGACGTGAACGTCGCCGTAGCCCTCACCCTCTCCCGCGATGCGGGAGAGGGAGGCCCGCCCGGGCGCATTGGCCGAAGCGGACGGGTGAGGGGACGGCGGACCGAGCCTATGCCTGCGGGCGGTGCTCGATCAGGTCGCTGACCACGGTGGGGTCGGCCAGCGTCGAGGTGTCGCCCAGGCTGCCGACGTCGTTCTCGGCGATCTTGCGCAGGATCCGGCGCATGATCTTGCCCGAGCGGGTCTTGGGCAGGCCCGGCGCCCACTGGATCACGTCCGGCGAGGCGATCGGGCCGATCTCGGTCCGCACCCACTGCACCAGCTCCTTGCGCAGCGCCTCCGACGGCTGTTCGCCGGCGTTCAGCGTCACGTAGGCGTAGATGCCCTGGCCCTTGATGTCGTGCGGGAAGCCGACCACGGCGGCTTCCGCCACCTTGGCATGGGCCACCAGCGCGCTCTCGATCTCGGCGGTGCCGAGCCTGTGCCCTGAGACGTTGATGACGTCGTCGACCCGGCCGGTGATCCAGTAGTAGCCGTCGGCGTCCCGGCGGCAGCCGTCGCCGGTGAAGTACTTGCCGGCGTAGGTCGAGAAGTAGGTCTGGATGAACCGGTCATGGTCGCGGAAGACGGTGCGCATCATCCCCGGCCAGGCATCGACGATGCACAGGTTGCCGGAGCAGGCGCCTTCCATGACCGCGCCGTCCGCGTCGACGATCTGCGGCTGGACGCCGAAGAACGGTTTCGTGGCCGAGCCGGGCTTCAGCGCGATGGCGCCGGGCAGCGGCGTGATCAGGATGCCGCCGGTCTCGGTCTGCCACCAGGTGTCGACGATCGGGCAGCGCTCGTCGCCGACGCAGCGGTAGTACCAGTTCCAGGCCTCGGGGTTGATCGGCTCGCCGACGGTGCCGAGGATGCGCAGCGACTTGCGGCTCGCCTTCTTCACCGGCGCGTCGCCCTCGCGCATCAGCGCGCGAATGGCGGTTGGCGCGGTGTAGAAGATGTTCACCTGGTGCTTGTCGACCACCTCCCAGAAGCGCGAGGCGTCCGGGTAGTTGGGCACGCCCTCGAACATGACGGAGGTGGCGCCGTTGGCGAGCGGGCCGTAGACGATGTAGCTATGGCCGGTGACCCAGCCGATGTCGGCGGTGCACCAGTAGATGTCGCCGTCGTGGTAGTCGAAGACGTACTGGTGCGTCATCGAGACGTAGACCATGTAGCCGCCGGTCGTGTGCAACACGCCCTTGGGCTTGCCGGTCGATCCCGACGTGTAGAGGATGAACAGCGGATCCTCGGCGTTCATCTCTTCGGGCGGGCAGTCGGCCGAAGCCTTGGCCATCAGCTCCTCGTACCAGACGTCGCGGCCCTCGCTCCACTGGATGTCGCCGCCGGTGTGCTTGACGACGACGCAGGTCTTCACCGTCGGGCAGGACTTCAGCGCCTGGTCGACGTTGGCCTTGAGGGGCACCTTGCGGCCGCCGCGCAGCCCCTCGTCGGAGGTAATCACCAGGGTGGAGTCGCAATCCTGGATGCGGTTGGCGAGAGCGTCCGGGGAGAAGCCGCCGAAGACGATGGAGTGGATCGCGCCGACCCGCGCGCAGGCGAGCATGGTGATCGGCAGGGCCGGGATCATCGGCAGGTAGAGCGTGACCCGGTCGCCCTTCTTGACGCCCTGGCCCTTGAGCACGTTGGCGAACTTGCAGACCTGCTCGTGGAGCTCGCGGTAGGTGATGTGCTGGCTGACGGAGGGGTCGTCGCCCTCGAAGATCAGCGCGGTCTGGTCGCCGCGCTTGGCGAGATGCCGGTCGAGGCAGTTGGCCGAGGCGTTCAGGGTGCCGTCGTGATACCAGCGGATGTGAACGTCCGGCGGATCGAAGCTCGTGTCCTTGACCTTGCTGAACGGCTTGATCCAATCGATGCGCTTACCCTGCTCGGCCCAGAAGCCCTCGGGGTCCTTGATGCTTTGCTCGTACATCCTGAGGTAGGTGTCGGTGTCGCACCAAGCCGACTTGGCAATGGCCTCGGAAACCGGGATCACTAGGTCTTCGCTCATGGGTAGATGCCCCTCCCTGGGGTGATAATGATCGTTCTCGTTGGCCGCGGCCGCGCGATCACCGGCGAAGGCGCTCCGCGCCCGGCTGGGCTGGGATTATCTCGAAATCGGCTGGCGAAACAAGCGCCGCGGGGAGCGCCTGCGGATTGAGACGGGCGTCGCGGACTGCCCGGCACCCGCTGCGCCTAATCCTTCATCCCGCCCATGGCGCGGATGAGCCGCCACGACGCCTCGTCGATGGGCATCACCGACAGCCGCGACTGGCGGACCAGGGCGAGCTCGGCGAGCCGTGGCTCGGCCTTGACCGCGGCGAGCGTCACCGGCTCAGGCATGGGCTCGACCGCGCGGACGTCGACCATGCCGAAGCGGCCCGAGGGGTCGCTCGGGTCCGGATAGTAGGGCCTGGTCACCTCGACGATGCCGACGATCCGCCGCTCGCCGCCGGAGTGATAGAAGAACGCGAGGTCGCCCACGGCCATCGCCTTCAGGTGCTTGGACGCCTGGAAGTTGCGCACGCCGTCCCAGTGGGTCGTGCCGGCGTCGCACTGCTGCTGCCAAGACCAGCTCTCCGGCTCGGACTTGACCAGCCAGGTGTTCATGGCGACGCGGCTCAGGCGGCGGGGTCGGCCGGCAGCACCTTCTTCCACCGGCGGATCGTCACGCTTTCGAACAGGCCGGCGGCGGCGTAGGGGTCGCGGGCGGCGAAGGCCTCGACGGCGGCACGGTCGTCGAAATCCATGATCAGCAGGCTGCCGACCATGCTGTTGCCGTCGTCGCTCTGCAGCGGCCCTGCGGCAACGAGGTTCGCCTTGTGCGTCTCGAGGAACGCCAGGTGTGCAGGCCGATTGTCCAGCCGCACTTGCCCGAGGCCCGGCCGGTCCACGCAATAGACGACGAACAGCATGTTTTTCTCCTCCCGCGGTTAGAAGCAGCGCGCGATCAGCGCGGCGCCAAAGTTACAGCGTCATCGCCAGCCGGGGAGCGGCGTGACGATCCAGTACCGCTGTTTCTCAAGCATTGAGAGCCTCCGCTCTCGGGGGGCGCGCCAGCAGCGCGGCAATGGTCGCGTCGATATCGGCGCCGTGGTTGAGGACGTCGTCCACCGCCCGGCAGATGGGCATGTCGACGTCAAGGCGGCCGGCCAGGGCACAGACCGCCTCGGCGCTGTGGACGCCCTCCGCCACCGAGATCCGGGCGTCCATGATCTGCCGCAGCGCGATCCCCCGGCCGAGGGCTGCGCCGAGGGAAAAGTTGCGCGAGCGCATGGCCGAGCAGGTGAGCACCAGGTCGCCGATCCCGGACAGCCCCATCAGCGTTTCCGCCCGCGCGCCCTTGGCGGCGGCGAGGCGGGCGGTTTCGGCGAGGCCTCGGGTGATCAGCGCCGCCCGGCCGTTGTCGCCGAGGCGCCGGCCGCGGACGATGCCGCAGGCGATGGCGAGCACGTTCTTCACCGCGCCGCCGAGTTCGGCGCCGACGACGTCGTCTGTGGAGTAGATCCGGAAGTGCGGCGTGCTAAGCGCCGCCGGCAGCTCAGCCCGCAGGGATGCCTCTGCGGCGGCGAGGACCACCGCCGTCGGCAGGTCGCGGGCGACTTCGGTGGCGAAGCTGGGGCCGCTGAGGACGGCGAGCGGCACCCCCGGCAGCGCGTCCTCGACGACCTCGCTCATCAGCGCGCAGGTGCCGCGCTCGATGCCCTTGGCGCAGATGACGGCGGGAACGCCCACCGGCCAGGCGGCGGCGACCGCGGCCAGCGTCGGGCGCAGATGCTGCGCCGGCACGGCAACGATGACGGCGTCGGCGTCGATCGCCTCGTCGAGCCCGGACACGCCGCGGATGCCTGGGTCGAGGGCGACGCCCGGCAGGTAGGTCTCATTGCGGTGGTCTCGGTTGACCGCCTCGACCACCTCGGGCTCGCGCGCCCACAGCGCCACCGAGCGGCCGGCACGATGGGCGAGCAGGGCGAGGCTCGTTCCCCAGGCACCGCCGCCGATGACGCCGATCCGCTGCATGGCTCCGTTATGCCCGCCCTGAGCCGCGCCGGCAACGCCGGCGAGAGCCGAGCCTCACGCCTTCACTCCGGCGAAGGCCACCGCCGGTGCGTCCGGATCGAGCGGCCAGCGGGGGCGTGGTGCGAAGTCCAGGCCGTCGGTGAGGCCGAGGCGCAGCCGCTCGATGCCGGCCCAGGCGATCATGGCGCCGTTGTCGGTGCAGAGCCGCTGCGGCGGCACCAACAGGCGCACGCCCCGCGCCTCCGCGAGTTCGGCGAGACGGCCGCGGAGATGGGCGTTGGCGGCGACCCCGCCGGCCGCAACCAGGGCCGGCCGCCGGGGCCCGGACTTCGCGAACTCCACGAGCGCGTGCGCGGTGCGGTCGACCAGCACGTCGCCGGCCGCCGCCTGGAAGGAAGCCGCGAGGTCAGCCGCCGCCTGCTCCGTCCGCTCGGCTTCGGCGAGGCCGGCCCAGGCGTGCTTCACGGCCGTCTTCAGCCCGGAGAAGGAGAAGTGGCAGCCGGCGCGGCCCCTCATCGGCCGGGGCAGGGCGAACCGTGACGCGTCCCCGCCTTTCGCTGCCGCCTCGATGGCCGGGCCGCCCGGGTAGCCGAGGGCCAGCATCTTCGCGACCTTGTCGAAGGCCTCGCCCAGCGCGTCGTCCATGGTCGTACCCAGCCGCCGGTAACGGCCGACGCCTTCTGCGACGAGGAGCTGGCAGTGGCCTCCGGACACCAGCAGCAGCAGGTAGGGAAAGTCCAGGTCGTCGGAAAGCCGGGCGCTCAGCGCATGGCCTTCCAGGTGGTTGACGGCGAGGAAGGGCAGGGCGTGGACGGCGGCGATCGCCTTCGCCGTCATCACGCCGACGATCACCCCGCCGATCAGCCCCGGGCCGGCGGTGGCGGCGACGCCGTCGAGGTCCGCGAAGCCGAGGCCGGCCTCGGCCATGGTGTCGGCGATCAGCCGGTCCAGGTGCTTGAGGTGGGCGCGCGCCGCGACCTCGGGCACCACGCCGCCGAACGGGTGGTGGTCGTCGAGCTGCGAGAGGATCCGCTCGGCCACGATCCGCTTGTTCCCGTCGACGACGGCGACGGCGGTCTCGTCGCAACTGGTCTCGATCCCGAGAATGCGCATGGCAATTGAGCTTTCGGCGGCGCCGCGGCCGCCGCTACTGTGAGGCCGTCTTCTATATAGCCGCGGAGTGCGCCTTGCCGTCCCCCCTTTCGCCCCATCCGCGCCTGCGCATCGGCACGCGCGGCAGTCCGCTGGCGCTGGCGCAGAGCGAGGAGACCTGCGCCCGGCTGCGGCTGACCCAGCCGGCGCTGGCCGAGCCGGGGGCGATCGAGGTCGTCGTGATCAAGACCAGCGGCGACAAGATCCTCGACCGGCCGCTGGCAGAGGTCGGCGGCAAGGGCCTGTTCACCAAGGAGATCGACGAAGCGCTGCTGGCCGGGCGGGTGGACTTGGCGGTGCATTCGGCCAAGGACCTGCCGACGTGGCTGCCGGAACCGATCATCCTCGCCGCGACGCTGACACGCGAGGACCCGCGCGACGCTTTGATCGCGACCTCGGCGCAGACCCTGGCGGAGCTGCCGGAGGGCTGCGTCGTCGGCACCTCGTCGCTCCGCCGCCAGGCGCAATTGCTCCACCACCGCCCGGACCTCAGCGTCGTGCCGCTACGTGGCAACGTCGCGAGCCGGCTGCGCAAGGTCGGCGACGGCCACCTGGGTGCGACCTTCCTGGCGATGGCCGGGCTCAACCGGCTCAGCGCCCGCGGCGGGCTTGCCGACTGCGACGTGCCGCGGGTGCCGATCGCGACCCACGTCATGCTGCCGGCGGTGGGGCAGGCGGCCATCGCCATCACCTGCCGCGAGGACGACGAGGCGGTGCGGATGCTGCTCGCCGCCATCGACGACCGGCCGACCCACCTCTGCGTCGCCGCCGAGCGGGCGATGCTGGAGCGCCTGGACGGCTCGTGCCGCACGCCCATCGCCGGGCTCGCCGGCCTCGACGAGGCCTGTGGCGGGCTGACCCTGTCCGGGCTGATCGCCAGGCCGGACGGATCCGCCATCATCACGCGCAAAAGCAGCGGCGGCGCCGACGACGGGGCGAGGCTCGGCCGCGAGCTCGCCGAGGAACTGCTGGCCGACGCCGGGCCCGGCTTTCTCGATCGGGACCCATGAACGCAGCCTCGGCCCGGCGCATCCTGATCACCCGGCCCCGCGAGGACGCCGAGCCGCTGGCGGCGCTGCTCGCGGACCACGGCATCGCCAGCCTGATCGAGCCGTTGATGCTGGCCGAGATCCTCGCCGGCGGGACCCTCGATCTCGCGGGCGTCCAGGCCCTGATCGCCACCAGCGCCAACGGCGTACGCGCCTTCGCCGCCCGCGACCCTCGCCGGTCGCTGCCCGTCTGCTGCGTCGGCGACGCCACCGCCCGCGCCGCCCGCGAAGCCCGGTTCGCCGAGGTGACCTCGGCCGCCGGCGACGTCGAGGCGCTGGCTGAGATGATCCTCGGACGCCACGACCCCGCCGACGGCGCCTTTCTCCATATCGCCGGCACCGTCACCGCCGGCGACCTCGCCGGCCGGCTCCAGGCCAGCGGCTTCGCCTACCGCCGCGCCGTCCTCTACGAGATGCGACCGGCCGCCGCCCTGTCTCCGGAGGCTTGCGAGGCAATGGCGGCGGAGGGGCTGTCCGGCGTCACCCTCTACTCGCCGCGGACGGCGGCGCTGTTCGCGGACCTCGTCGACGCCCACCGGCTCGCCGCCGCGTGTCGTGGCCTGCGCGCCTATTGCCTGAGCAAAGCGGTCGCCGAGAAGGTCGCGCGCCTGCCGTTCGCGGCGCGGGTCGTTGCGGCGCGTCCGGACCAGCCGGCGATGCTCGCCGCCATTCTCGACGATGCTGCAGTGCGATCTTGAAGTTGAGAATTCCGGCAGGTTATCTCTCCCCAAGGTCAGGAGATCCCTGCTAATCTCCGCGCCCGCACCGGCCGGGGACGCTCAAGAGGGACGGGTATGGGACCAGAAGAGAAGAAGCCAGAAGACCAACGGGTCGAGGGGCAAGCCGGCACCGCCGCCGAGGGCGCGGCCGGGTCCGGAAGCCAGCCGGCGTCCGGCGCCACCGCCGGCGATCCGCTCGCCGGTCGCACCTCCGCCGTCGAAGGCGAGGTGCCGGCGGGCATCGGCCGCGTCGATCCGGATAGGGCGGGACCCGAACCGACCGAGCCCGCACCGGCCGAGCCTGCGCCTGGGCGGGCCGCACCGTACGAACCCGTCCGTTCAGCTGCGGCCGAGCCGACGCGCGCCGCGGGCGCACCCTGGAGCGAGCGCCGTGACGCGGAGGCCGAACGCCCCGCTCCGGCGGCGCCGCCGCCACCACCGCCGGCCGAGCGCACGGGCGGCGGCGGCCGTGGCTTTCTCGCCGGCATCCTCGGCAGCCTTCTCATCCTGGGCCTCGCCGCTGCCATCGCCTTCTTCACCCGAGACCAGTGGGTCCCGCGCCTGGCCGCCTCGGTCGCACCCGCGTCCGCAAGCGCCGAGCAGGAGGACGCCGGCGGCGCCCTGGCGGCGCTGCGGAGCGAGGCCGACGCGCTGAAGGCCGACGTGGCGGAGCTGAAGTCCCAGGTCGGCGCCCGCGACGAGCGGCTGTCCGGCCTGGAGGCGAGGGTCGACGAACTCGGCCGGGGGCCGGAGCCGCAACCGGCCGCGGACGAGGGCGAGGCGCAGCCGGTGGCAGCGGCACAACAGCCGGTTCCCGATCTAAGCGAACCGGTGGCCGAGCTCGATCAGCGGCTGGGGCGGCTGGAAGAAGAAATCCAGAAACTCGCCGGCATGGAGGGCGAGATCCAGCGCCTCGCCGGGATGGAACAGGGCCTGGCTGGCGTGCAGTCGGCCGTGTCCGAGGTCCGCTCCGAGGTGCAGACGGCGGTCGACAGGGCGGAGCAGCAGGCGAGCCAGCCGGCGGCGACCGTGCTCGCCATCAACCAGCTCGGCGACGCGCTGGGCCGCAGCGACGGCTACGCCCGCCAACTCGAGGCGGTTCGCGTCATCGCCGGCGAAAACGCCGACCTCGCCGAGCCGCTGGACCGGCTGGAGCAATGGAAAGGCTTCGGGCTTTCGACGCTGGGCCAGTTGCAGGGCGAGTTTCCCGCGGTGGCGCAACGCGTTGCACGCACCGACTACCAGAGCGGCGGCGAGGGCTGGCTCGACGACGTCACCAACCGGCTCACGTCGCTCGTGACCGTCCGTCGGGTCGGCGACGGCGCGCTCGCCTCGGGTGGCACCGACGCCGCCCTCGTCCAGGCCGAGACGGCGCTGCAGAGCGGCGATCTCGCCGGGGCGGTGAAGGCGCTGGAGGGGCTGCAGGGACAGGCGGCGGAAGCAGCCTCGGACTGGCTGACGAAGGCTCGCGACCGGGTGGCCGCGGAGAAGGCGCTGGCCGACCTCAGGCTGGCCGCCATCGCCCAGCTCGACGCGGCCAGGGGGTAAGGCCATGCTCCGCTGGGGTTTCATCATCGTCCTCCTCGGCCTGGCGGCCGCCGGCGCCGGCTGGCTGGCCCAGCGTCCGGGCATGGTCGCCATGGAGTGGGGCGGCTACCGCATCGACACCTCGGTGCCGGTGCTGCTGATCCTCGTCGGCGCGTTGATCGTCGTGTGCGCCCTGCTCTACCGGCTGTGGTGGTCGCTCCGCCGGGTGCCGCGGACGATGAGCCGCGCCCGCCACGACCGCCAGCAGCGGCGCGGCTACGCGGCGCTGAGCCGCGGCCTCGTCGCGGTCGCCGCCGGCGACTCGACGGCCGCCCGCAAGCAGGCGCGCCGCGCCGAGACGCTGGTCGACGACCGGCCGCTGGTCACCCTGCTCTCGGCCCAGGCGGCGCAGCTCGACGGCGACGAGCAGGCGGCGGCGAAGTTCTTCCAGGCGATGAGCGAGAAGCCGGAGACGGCCTTCCTCGGCGTCCGTGGCCTGCTGGTGCAGGCCATGCGCCGCGAGGACTGGGACCAGGCGTTGACGCTGGCGCGCCGCGCCTACCGTCTCAACCCCAAGAGCGAATGGGTGGTGCAGACGCTCTACGAGCTGCAGAAGCGCAAGGGGGACTGGGCCAGGGCCGAGGAGACGCTGTCGGAGACGGCGAAGCTGAGGCTGATCCCGCCGTCCGAGCTGCCGCACGAGCGCGCCGACCTGCTCTACAAGCAGAGCCTGGAGTTCGAGGACGAACGCGCGCTGGAGTGGGCGCGCCGAGCGCACAAGGCCGACCCGGGCTTCGCCCCGGCGGCCGCGCGCTACGCGAGGCTGCTGATCGCCGCCGGCAAGCACCGCCGCGCCGCCGCCGTCATCGAGAGCGCCTGGGAGCGCACGCCCGACCCCGACCTGGCCGAGGCCTACTGGGCGGCACGCCAGGCCGACGACGCGCTGAAGAAGGTCCAGGCGGCGCAGCGCCTCGCCAAGCGCAACCCCGACCACATGGAAAGCCGCATCGCCATCGCCACCGCGGCGCTGGAGGCGAGGCTGTGGGGAGAGGCCCGGACCAACCTGGAGTCGATCGCGGGGCCCGACGCGCCGCCGCGGGTGTGCCTGCTGATGGCGGAGCTGGAGGAGGCCGAGCACGGCGACCTCGCCCGCGCCCGCACCTGGCTGATGCGCGCTGCTGCCGACGAGCACGCACCGGGCATGTCCTCGCCGGTGCCGCAGATGCGGCTCCGCGCAGCGGATTGAGCCAGGCGAGCGGCGTCGGCCGAAGGCGTAAAATCGGGAGGCGCTTCCCGCTTTCCTGAGGTGGCTAGGATCACGGCCGGCCGTCGTCCACCAGGTCCTTGATCCTGATCCCGCCGAGGGTCACGCCGCGGCTTGCCTCGCGCAGGCCCGCGGCGGCACCGCGCGCCTTCTCGCGATCGAAGCCCGGCGTCACCGGCACGAGCTTGGCGACGGGCACGCCGCGCTTGGTGATGGTGACCTCGACGCCCCGCGCCACCTCGGCGAGGAGGGCGCTGAGCCGGTTCTTGGCCTCATAGGTCGGGACCCGCATGTCGGGAAGCATCCTCAAATAGCCAGACAGCTAGCTATAAACCTGCATCGTCGTGAGGGAAGTGTCCACGGCAACAAGCGGCTGACAGCCGCGCTCAGTAACGTCGTAAAGCCGACGTGAACCGGCTTTTTGCCGATCGCAACCCTTTCATGCGCCGGACCACCGATCGTCCCTTAGTAGGGAACAAGCGAACCGGCCTCGGCAAGGTGGTCGCGCCTCGGGCGTCGAACGCGGCTCTATCCACGCGGAGTGGCGCAAAGTGCGGCGGATGACGGAGCGAGCCCCGAACGCGAACCATGCGCCCTTTCAGATTGACTCCTTTGCTCACTCTATTTTGCTACCTCCAAGCGGGCTGTATGGATTTACGGGACTAGATGGCGAACAGCCTCGCTTACCGCGAGCGGGGCGGGCTGCGAGGCTCTTTAAGTGGAGCGAATTTCGACTAACTTGGTTGATCCCGTTTGGTGGTTTACGGCAGTTTTCGTCGCCATTGTTGCGAGCCTGATTGCCGGCTTTGCCAGAGACTGGCTGACTCTCTGGATGGCGAAACGCATAGGGCGCTTTCGAGACAGGCGCCGGTCCCAGCTGCGCAAGAAGGCGCGGCTCATCAGAGGATATAGAAGTAGCATTCGTCTATATATTGCACTCATGTTTATTATTATACTTGACTTCATGGTTTCTTTTTTTATATTAGTTTTTGCAACGAGCCTGCCACCGCTCTATTTNTTTTACAGGTCTCACCCGGAATATGACATAGCTTGGTCCCTGGTTGGTCTGCCTCAAGGCAATGAGCTTGTCCCAACGGTCGTTTCATTCCTTCTTTTTGCCGCCATGTTCTTCTCTAGTGCAAAAAATACGTGTATATAGGCGAGTACAGTATGAAGAGCAGCGAGCGCTTGGAAGCAAATTTTCGCAAGTTAGGCTAGAAACACATCGGCGGACGCGCCAAGCGTTACGGCCGCTCCTGTAGGCAATTTACTGCCCGGCCCACCTGCGGAAGCGGACATGGCCAAAGTGCCGCAGCGAGATTGGCGAATGCATTGTCAAGCGCGGCTTGCTCGCCGCGGAGCTGAGGGTGCGAGGGGCGTGCGCGTCGGCCTGCTCGCGGGCGAGGGGGCCTGCGTTCGCTGCCAAGGCAACGACCTCGTCCTGTCCGCCGCGGTGGCGTCCGGCAAAGGCGGGTGCTACCATTCAGGGATGATCCACCGAGAGACGATTTCCATCGACGGGGGCGCGTACCTCGCGGAGTTCGAGCCGGCCGAGGAAGGTGGGTACGTCGTGCGCTTTCCGGCGATCCCCGACATGGCCACCGAGGGGCGAAGCCTTGAGGAGGCCCGGGTCATGGCCGCGGACTTGCTCCACGGGTATCTGGAGACCCTTCGGGAGCTCGGGCGCCCCGTCCCGAGCAGCGAACCGCAGCAGCTTGCCGCACGGTGAGCCGGCGCCTGCCGGCGCTGTCCAGCCGCAAGGTGGTTCAGGCCCTTGAGCGTGCCGGCTTCCGGCTTCACCGCGCGAGGGGCAGCCACCACTTCTTCATCCGCCCGGGTCGGCCGGACCTGCTCGTCGTCGTCCCGCATCACGGCGGCGACCTGCGCATCGGCACTCTTCGCTCGATCATCAAACAGGCCGGCCTCAGCGAGGAGGAGTTCCTCGCCCTGCTGTAGCCGCATCGGAGGCGGTGCGGGCGCCGCCGCGGGCTACGGTCTCTGCTAGTGTCGGTACTCCATGCACCAGCCGTGGCTGACCACGCGCGACCGCCCGGTCGGCGCGTTGGAGCCGAAGGCGTATAGCTGACGGATTCGTCTTACGAAAGCGGCGGGTCCGGCTCGGCCTCGAGGCGCCTAACGGTCGCCGGCAGGCGGCTCATGCGCGCTGGAGGCTGACCTTAACCTGACCATCAACGGACGGGGTGCCTATTGGCTCAGTGTCCGGAAGCGGCAAGCCATCCTTGACCCGTCCCTTCAGGTAACAGCGCAGGCAATCGGCAGCCATTTCCCGAGCCTCGTCCACCGTCTCACCCTGCGTCGCGAGATCGGGGATCGCTGGGAAGGTGGCGACGTAGCCGCCCTCGTCCACCGTCTCAAGGACGACGGTGAACGTGTACTCACGGCCCGGGATCAGGTTCTGCTGTGCCATGGCAGATCAACATACCACCAAACGCCGAAAGGCGGGCAAAGCTGAAGGAAACTCGTCGGCAGCGAACTCCAGGCGCCGCGCAAGAACGAGGCGCGGTCGTCCCGCAGCGACGCGCCGCCGGCGCCTGCCGCGTTCCTACTCCATGCACCAGCCGTGGCTGACGACGATGGATTGCCCGGTCAGCGCGTTGGAGCCGAAGGTCGCGAAGAACACGGCCGTCTCCGCCACGTCCTCGATGGTGGTGAACTCGCCGTCCACGGTCTCCTTCAGCATGACGGTCTTGATCACATCTTCCTCGGAGATGCCGAGCTTCTCCGATTGCTCGGGGATCTGCTTGTCGACCAGCGGCGTGCGGACGTACCCCGGGCAGATGACGTTGGCGCGCACGCCGTGCTCGGCGGCCTCCTTGGCGACCACCCGGCAGAGGCCGAGGAGGCCGTGCTTGGCGGCGACGTAGGGCGCCTTCAGCTTCGAGGCCTCCTTCGAGTGCACCGAGCCGGTGTAGATGATGCAGCCGCCGTTCTGCCTGTACATCTGCCGCAGCGCCGCCCGGGTGGTTAGGAAGGCGCCGTCGAGGTGGATGGCGAGCATCCTCTTCCAGTCGGCGAAATCGAAGTCGACGACCGGCGAGACGATCTGGATGCCGGCGTTGCTCACCAGCACGTCGAGCCGGCCGAACCTCTCGATGACCTTTGCGGTGCCGGCTTCGACCTGCTCCTCGCTGGCGACGTCCATGGCGATTCCGATGGCGCGCTCACCGCTCGGATCCAGCTCCTTCGCGGTGGCATCGACCGCGGACTGGGAGAGGTCGGCGATGCCGACGCTCGCGCCCTCGCGCACGAACAGGCCGGCGATGCCCTTGCCGATCCCGCTGGCCGCTCCGGTGACGATGGCGACCTTGTCCTTCATGCGCATCGCAATCTCCTCCGCAAGAAATGATGGGCGTGCGTGAAGTCAGATGATGTACCACCGTGCCGCCTTAACGCACGATAGCATGGCTGGCTGGCAGGCAGAGCGCGCCGGGGGGCGCCGGCCTCGGCAAGGCGCGAAACGCCTCGCGCGGGAGCAGGCGGCCGCTTACAGCGTTCAAGGAAAGCAGGCAACGAGCAACGGCATTCCGGGAGGAGCAGGTGGACGACGATATTCTCTGGCAACCTTCGCCCGAACGCATCCGCAACGCCAACCTCATGGCGTTCATCGCCCACGTGAACGCCAATTTCGGCACGCGCATCAAGCAGTACCCGGACCTCTACGCCTGGTCCGTCACCCAGCCGGGGCCGTTCTGGTCGGCGCTGATCGAGTTCAGCGGGCTCAAGGCCGAAAGCTGGGGCGAGACGGTCCTGATCGATGCCGACAGGATGCCGGGCGCCCGCTTCTTTCCCGACGCCCGGCTGAACTTCGCCGAGAACCTGCTGCGCCGGCGCGACGACGCCGACGCCCTCGTCTTCTGGGGAGAGGACAAGGTCAAGCGCCGGCTGAGCTGGGGCGAGCTCTACGACGCTGTCTCGCGCCTCGCCGTCGCGCTGGAGGCGGCGGGCGTGGGCCCGGGGGACCGGGTGGCGGGCTATCTCCCCAACATGCCGGAAGCGGTCGTCGCCATGCTCGCCGCCGTCAGCCTCGGCGCGACCTGGTGCTCGTGCTCGCCGGACTTCGGCGTCCAGGGCGTGCTCGACCGCTTCGGCCAGATCGAGCCCAAGGTGCTGTTCGCGGTCGACGGCTATTTCTACGCCGGCAAGACCCACGACGTCGGCGCCAAGGTGCGGGAGATCCTGGGCAAGCTGCCGTCCGTCGAGCGGTGCGTCGTCGTCCCCTACGCGAGGCCCGATCCCGACCTCGCGGGCGTCCGCGGCGGCGTGACGCTCGACGCTTTCGTCAGCGACGCCGCAGCCGGCGAGATCCGCTTCGCCCAGATGCCGTTCGACCACCCGCTTTACATCATGTTCAGCTCGGGCACGACCGGCGTTCCCAAGTGCATCGTCCACCGCGCCGGCGGCGTCCTCCTGAAGCAGGTCTCCGAGCACGTGCTCCATTGCGACGTGAAGCGGGGCGACAGGGTGTTCTACTTCACCACCTGCAGCTGGATGATGTGGAACTGGCTCGTCGCCGCGCTGGCGGCCGAGGCCACCGTGCTGCTCTACGACGGCTCGCCGTTCCACCCCGACGGCAACGTCCTGTTCGACTATGCACAGAGCGAGGGCATGACCCTGTTCGGCACCTCCGCCAAGTACATCGACTCGGTGCACAAGGCCGGCCTGCGGCCCAGGGAGACCCACGACCTCTCCAGCGTGCGGACGATGACCTCGACCGGCTCGCCGCTGGCGCCCGAGTCCTTCGACTTCGTCTACGAGGCGATCAACCCGGACCTGCACCTGGCGTCGATCTCCGGGGGAACCGACATCGTCGGCTGTTTCGTCCTCGGCAACCCGCTGGCGCCGGTGTGGCGGGGCGAGATCCAGGCCCGGGCGCTGGGCATGGCCGTGGACGTCTTCGACGCCGACGCGAACCCGGTGCGGGGCGAGAAGGGCGAGCTGGTCTGCACGGCGCCGTTCCCGTCGATGCCGCTGGGCTTCTGGAACGACCCCGACGGCTCGCGCTACCACGCGGCCTACTTCGACCGCTACCCGAACGTCTGGCACCACGGCGACTTCGCCGAGATCACCGCCCACGACGGGATCATCATCTACGGCCGGTCCGACGCCACGCTCAACCCGGGCGGCGTGCGCATCGGCACCGCCGAGATCTACCGGCAGGTCGAGAAGCTGGACGAGGTGCTGGAGTCCATCGTCGTCGGCCAGGACTGGGAGGGCGACGTCCGCGTCGTCCTCTTCGTCGTCCTGAAGGCCGGCCTGCGGCTCGACGACCCCCTGAGCAAGAAGATCAAGGCCGAGATCCGCGCCAACTGCACGCCGCGGCACGTCCCGGCGAGGATCGTCCAGGTGGACGACATCCCCCGGACCAAGTCGGGGAAGATCACCGAGCTCGCCGTGCGCGACGTGGTCCACGGCCGCCCGATCAAGAACATCGAGTCGCTGGCCAATCCCGACAGCCTCGCCGCGTTCAAGGAGGTCGACGCGCTGAAGAGCTGATCGATCCCGGTCCGGCTTTGGGGAGCCGCCTACGTGCAGGGCGACGCATCAGAACCCGCGAGTGTGTCGCCAGCTCGGTCTTGCGGCTTCCCGAACTTTCCGTTCGTCACCCGCGGACTTGTTCCGCGGGTCCACATCGGACGGGTATCACCATGTAACAGCTGGTTGCGCTTGGTTCAAAATTCGTCCTTATTATCAGGCGGTTAACTGCCCATCTTGCTCCATCGTGTATCACCCTGTACTCTCGTTATCCGGGTGTTTTGATCCCCCGGGGTATCACGGGAGCGAGGTGACGATGCGCAAGCTACTGACCGACTTGGGCGTAAGCAAACTGCGGCCGGGGCCCAACCGGGGCGAGGTTGGCGACACGATCGTGCCGGGGTTGTACTTGATCGTGCAGCCGAGCGGCCACAAGAGCTTTGCCGTGCGCGCCCGCATCGCCGGCAAGCTGGTCAAGATCACCCTGGGCAGCTACCCCAGGCTGCCGCTGGAACAAGCCCGGGTTATGGCCCGAGGCAAGCTCGAGCTGATCGCCATGGGCATGGACCCGCGGCTGGTCGATCAGCAGCACCGCCTGGAGCAGGCTCGCCGAGCCCAAAGCACGCTGCGCGCCCTGGCAGAGCAGTGGTGCGACGCGGCGCTGCAGAAGACCCGGCCCAGGAGCTGGCGCGGGGCTTGGCAGGCGCTGGACAACCACGTGCTGGCGCACCTTGGCGACACGCCCATTGCCGACGTGCGCCGCCGCGACCTGCTGGCGCTGTTGGACCGCCTCGACGGCCACCCGGGCGCCCAGCGACACGTCACCTCCTGTCTGGCGCCGCTGTTTCGCTGGGCCGTCGACCGCGAGCTGGTGGAGCACAACGTCGCCGACCGGCTGCCGCGCCCCCGCGCCGGCGTGCGCCACCGGGTGCTGAGCGACGACGAGATCGGCCACGCGTGGGCCGCCTGCGATCTGGTCGGCCCGCCGTACGGGCCCTACGTGCAGCTGCTGCTCCTGACCGCCTGCCGGCGTGGCGAGTTGGCCGGCCTGCGCTGGCCTGAGATCGACGCCGTGCGGCGCGTGCTGACCGTCCCAGCTTGGCGCTGCAAGTCAAACCGCGAGCTGACGGTGCCGCTGTCGCCGCTGGCCCAAAGGGTGCTGGCCGGCGTGCCGCGCTTGTCCGACGGCGACTACGTCTTTTCGCTGAGCGGCGGCCGGATGCCCCTGGGCAGCCAGGGCCGGCTCAAGGACGCCTTCGAGGCGCAACTGCAGGCCCACTGCTCGGCGCAGGGCGTGCCGACGTTCGGCTTTGACCTGCATGACCTACGGCGCACCGTCAGGACCGGCCTGTCGGAACTGAAGGTGCCGCCGCACATTGCCGAGTTCTGCCTGGCCCATGTCGTGAGCGGAGTGCAGAAGCACTACGACAAGTGGTCGTACCTGGACGAGAAGCGCGAAGCGCTGGACGCCTGGGCGGGGAAAGTCGAGC